>Ga0123340_1001665_pt1 | contig 18855 bp, 10 predicted proteins | sample SirMexnodulemix_FD_89961 | JGI IMG/M metagenome (GOLD analysis project Ga0123340, IMG submission 89961) | Root nodule microbial communities of legume samples collected from Mexico - Siratro Mexico nodule mix | ecosystem: Host-associated > Plants > Roots > Nodule | place: Mexico: Nepantla... | reverse complement strand
CATATATATATATATATATATATATATAAATGAAGCATAAGAGTCTTCTAATCTTATATTATGTAGGAAGAGTTTACGTTTTATTTTTACACTAGTTCATCCTATAATCAGGGCTATGTCCAATCCCTTTAAGCAAATTGCTTAAGAGATTTTACTAATCAAGCTTTAACACCTCTTCAGGAATGAGTATTATTACACCACTTCATGTACAAGGTTTAACACCTATCCAGGAATGAGTATTATTACACCTCTCTAAGTAACGAGTTTCAACGCCTCTCCAAAAACGAGTATTTTGTACCTCTCCAAAAACGAATATTTTGCACCTCTCAATGTAACGAGTATTATAGCCTCTTTAGGCAACAAATATTTTGACCTCTTTAAGTTACAAGTACTTTAAGAACAAGACCTCTCAATAATGAAAAAACTCGTTAAATATATAGAACAATCAAAACTCATGGGTATATTTCACAAAGTGAAGAATTTACAATGGTTAAACACACAACCATTTTCTAATTGTTCTTAATAACAAGATATAAACAACAACTCGCTCACACTATTTTTCTAGGATTTCTTCGTGTGTTGCTCATTTTTCTCATTTCTTTCTCTTCATCTTATATGATCTTTATATAGCTTTTGGAATGATGATCGTTGAACATTTGAATCTTCTCTGAATAGAAACATTTGCTTTGACGAAGATCTTTTGACTTTAATTCATTTGAATTATTTCCATTCTTCGTTTAAACTTTAATGTTGAGCTTTATTTCATCTGCATTGTTGAATATCTTTTCCTTGAATGTGTTTTAATGAATTCTTCAATTTATTTGAAACCTTTCTATTTATGCACATTTTGAACATTGAGAGTTATTGGTTGCATTCTTCATAAGTCTCACTCTTTTTTGTGTCTTTTCTTCTTTATATAAAAACTCTTACTTCAATGTAATCTCCACATTATTACCTCATAATTGTGTCCTTCAATTCTTTCTTTGTAGCAAATAAGAATGTCAAACTTTATTCTTTATAAATTTTATGTGCTACTCCTTCACTGTATGTCTTCATTTGTCAATCTTCTTTTCTTTATTTATCTTGGCTCATAGAAATCATCCATGCGTTTAATTATATTTGAGTTGCAATGCTTTAACCCATTTAAGAAATAATTTGATCATGATTTACCATTGATGATTTGAATTTAAGTACCTGAATGAACCAAATAATCATCTTAGATAATTGCAAAATATAATCTCTCAAATTATAAAAACTTTCTATTTAGAGATTACTATGAATTCCAAACTCTTCAAGTTTGTCTAAATTTTGAACATTAAAATCAATCAGACTTTAATGATTTCGAAGTTTATGAATATGTGCAAGATTTTCTGATAATAAAACATTAATTTCGTCATTTTCAAATTCATTTGCAATCATATGATGCGTATAAGAGAATTAAAAGTATAAAGTTTAGAATCTTCTTGAGAAAATTGCATTGATTGCTTAGTTTTATGTGCTCTTGAGATTGGTTTCGTCTAGCTTGCATTACTTTCTTTGTCTGGCTCAATATATAGCTCTTTTGATGTTCTTGAGTATAGATGCATCGTCTAGCGCCTTTGTATAGCTCATCTAAGTGCTATAGATTATTATTGACATCACTTTGCACTATTGCATCTTATCATTTGTATCCTAAAGGTATCGTCCAGTATGTTTATTCACAGTATCATCTAAGCTCAATGGATCCTCTTAATACTCCTCGCTAGGATGAGTGTGTTTATCAGTTCTTTCCATATGTTGTAAGACTATAGTTTTTATCTTGATTGTTTGTCTAACACTTTACCTCTTCCAATGTTCCTTTGTTGGAACATGTAAGCAAGTGTAGAGTTTAAACATCGTCTAGTGCATTTTAGTTCTTTCAACAAAACTATCTTGGAGTATGTGTCTGGTCCAAGTTCTAATTGTTTGTTTGTTGGTGTTGACTTTTCTTCTAGTTTGAACTCCTTAGCACATGAAACCCTATCGTGCGTATGTGCACTAATGTTCTTGTTTTGTCTGATGATCCTATCTTTTCATCTAATTCTTTATCTCCTCGTCTAATTCATCGTTTGTGTACTTGACAGTTCATTAGATTTTTTTACTATGTCTTATAGTATTTATTATCATCAAAATTATTATTTAGAGATTATGTCTTATCATCCAATGACTTAACAATGAGGTCAATTTTTTAATTAAAGTACCAAGTTTGAATATTATAATAAGAAAAAATTGGTTGAAATGAAGACTTAATTAAAGATGGTCAATTAGATTGTAATCAACACAAGTTTTTTATTTTTTTATCTTTCTTTTGTAAATCATATAACATTATATAAATTTAAATATTTTATAAAAAAATTCATTTTCATATTAAGATTACTCAAATAAGTGTTTAATATTAATTATACAAGTTTATATTTACTCAATACATAAAATTTCTTATTTCTTTTTATTAACTTCTCTTATTTAAAACTTTTTTTTTCTTTAAAAGGTTGAAATATAAACATTGTGACACTATTTGTGTAGATTCGATATATAGACTCTTATCCATATACATTAATGCACTTGCCAATAAGTTATTACGTCATGTTCAAGAATAATCACATTCAACCACTTAGAAGAGTATAGGAATGAAAAATACAAGTTAAAGTTCCATTCATCTTAATATATCAACCTTCATAAAACATTCAATTGTGAAGTGTCTATTAGAAAGGGAATGAATCGAACCTCAAGATTTTTTCTCGCAGATTGTTAAATCATTTAATAGGTAACATTTAACATAACATATTATGAAAATAAAGAGATGAACAAAACTGAACAAAAATAAACAAGAGATATGAGAATGAAAATATTCTCTATTTTTTCTTATTTTGATCAAAAGTAGAGAACTGAATATATAAGTAATGTACCCCATTTTGGGTATAGCTAAATAAAGAAAACAAAATAAAATTATTACAATATGATAATGTCATAAAACCAAATATACAAAATTGATGGTAATTTGATTCTGTCATAAAGATAAAATCACATAATTGATATTAGTTTCCTTTTAAAAGCCTTGTATCCATATTCTTTGAAACCCTCCGCAAGCTGGGGAGCAAATATTGATGAGTCAGACCCAGCTTGGAACAAATATTATTGAAAGACTGAGGACCTAAGGCTTTGTTATAAATGTCTGCTAGTTGCTCTGTAGTGGAAATGGGAAGCAAATTGATGGGATCTTTTTCCAATTTTTCTCTAACAATGTGACAATATATTTCTATATGTTTCGTACGCTCGTGAAACACTGGGTTTGTTGCAATATATCTTGCTGAGTCATTGTCACATTATAAAAGAGATGGTTGCTTAAAAGGAACTTTGAAATCTTGAAAAAGATAGACTTAGCCATTGAATTTCACATGTAACAGTAGTCATTGTCCTGTATTCAGCTTCACAAGAACTCTTTGGTATTGTTCCTTGCTTCTTTGATTTTCAGGATATAAGGAAATTTCCAAGATACACACTAAAATCAGTCACTGGTTGTCTTGAATCACTGCATGTGCCTCAATCACTATCACAAAAGACTTTTAGATGGACAAAACTACTGGAAGAGAAAAATAAGCCAAGACTTGGAGCTCCTTTAATATATCTGAGAATTCTAATTGCTGCATATAGTGAACAATTGTAGGCTTATCAAGAAATTGAGAAAGTTGTTGAACAGAGAAGGTTATGTCAGGTTGGGTATTAGTGAGACACATAAGTCTTCCAATCATCCTTCTATATGCATGACATATGTGAAAGGCACACTTCCGGTAACAGACAATTTAATAAGATTATTCATAGGAGTGTTTGCAGGTTTACAGGCTAAAAGACCTGCATCTTTTAATAATTTCAATGCATATTTACTTTGATTCATCATTATTCCTTTCTTAATTCTTGCTACTTTAAGACCAAGAAAATATCTTAGATCTCCAAGATCCTTAATCTTAAATGTTTTATTCAAAGCTTGTTTAGTTTGATCAATCTTTTCAATAGTTCCATCAGTCTTATACTTTATTTTAAATACTCATTTGTGACCTATGACAATTTTGTCCTTAGGCAAAATAATAGTCTCCCATGTTTGATTTGACTTCAAAGCAAATCAACAGTCTCCATCAGCCTTATATCAGGTTGGTCAGGGGTTGGGCAATGTGGCTGAAGTTCTGGATGATCCTCCTGTAGAAACCAACATGTCCAAGAAGAGAACGAACTTCCCGCACTGTTGCGAGATAAAGCAAAGCATAAATAATTTCTATCTTAGCAGGATCTACCTCAATTCCCTTACCTGATATAAAATGTCCTAACACAATAGCAGAGAAAATGCATGCAAACGAAAAAAAATAGAGAACTATGAGTGTTTGCAGCAACGGTGCCAAAATTTGATGGGCGTTGTCGAACTCGTCCCAAATGATCCTAAGAGACTAGTTTTGGAATATAGTTGACATAGGTCATTCTTCCAATGACTACTCGAACGTTCTCAGTCACTAAAAATACAAAACAATAGCACGGAGGACGGGGTGGCAAGTACGACACTTAAACAAAATAAATAGAAAAAAAAATGATTCAAACGAAATGGAGAAATTCACGTAGTAAAAGTTAACCCGACCCCCCTTTGGTTCTCCCAAATCCCTCACTGGTTTCTAAACATAATCCTAGTTAGATCTGTGGGTTAAACAGACTGGAATCTCTACATCTATTTAACATCCCGACTATTCCACAATCGTGACGCATCTTGTCGAAACGTGGGTTTAAAAAATCATTTTGGAGAGAAGAATAAATAAATAAAATCTGTAAGAAAAGCGCAACGGAAGTGAAGTGAGTTTCCTTTGAGAGAGAGTTGTTGCAAAGTAGCAGCTACAACACAGTAACAAAGAAGAGGAGAAGCTTCTCAATTTTACATCGTCGTTTCATTGAACACCAATCGCTTTCCTTTATGTCCTTGCAAAAATTCAGCTCAATCGAAGTTAGTCAAACAATTCAGAAGTACCCCATATACCCCAATCTGACTAAAAATAAATTAAATTAAAAAAAATGATCGAATTTTATTCTTATGATTAAACTACTCTACTACGCACCTAATATATGAAAATGCATGCTAAAAAAAACAGAGAACTATAAGGGTCCGCAGCAACGACTCGAAAATTTGATGTGAGCTGTCGAACATGTCCCAATTTATATTAGGAGGCTAGATTTTGCGATATAGTTGACCTAGTCAATCTTCCAAGGACCACTCGAACGTTCTAAGTCACTAAAAATAAAAAGTAATAGCACGGGGGGGGGGGGAAGGGATGGCAAGTACGACGCTTAAACAAAATAAACAGAAAAAAAAACGATTCAAAAGAAATGGAGAAATTTACGTAATAAAAGCCAACCCAACCTCTCTTCGGTTCTTCCAAATCCCTCACCAATTTCTAAACATAATCCCAATTAGATATGTGAGTTAAGCAGACCGGGATCCTTCCATCTATTTAAGATCCCGACTACTCTACAATCATGAAGCATCTTATCGAAATATGGGTTTAAAAAACCATCTTGTAGAGAAAAACTAAATAAATAAATAAATAAAATCTGTAAGAAAAGCGCAATGGAAGTGAAGTGAGTTTCCATTGAAAGAGAGTTGTTGCAGAGCAGCAGCGACGACACAATAACAAAGAAGAGGATAAGCTTATCAATTTTACGTCGTCGTTTTGTTGAACACCAATCACTTTCCTCTATGTCCCCACAAAAATTCAACTCAATCATAGTTAGTCAAACAATTTAGAAGTGTCTGATATACTCCCTTCTGACAAAAAATAAATAAAAATTTAAAAAAAATGAACAAATTTTATTCTTATGACTAAACTACTCTACTATGCGCCCAATATATGAAAATGCATGAAAAACGAAAAAAATAGAGAACAATGAGGGTATGTGGCAACGACACTAACATTTGATACGCGCCGTTAAAAGATTCCCAAATTATCCTAGGATGCTAGACTTTGCAATATAGTTGACCTAGGTCATTCTTCCAAGGACCAGTCAAACGTTATCAGTCACTAAGAGAAAAGATAGCACAAGAGGGTGGCAAGTACGTCGCTTAAACAAAATAAATAGAAAAAAGAAACGATTCAAACGAAATAGAGAAATTCATGTAATAAAAGTCAACTCGACCTCCCTTTGGTTCTCCCAAATCCCTCACTGATTTCTAAACATAATCCCAATTCGATCTGTGGGTTAAATAAACCGGAATTCCTGCATTTATTTAACATCCCAACTACTCCACAATCGTGAAGCATCTTATCGAACACCTAGTGTGTCAAACCAATGCAATCACATGGTGAGCAACATCATCGATTCGACTTGACTCCGACTCAAAAACTCCGCAACACATTCCAATCAGACTGTATTCGTCCATTTACAAAGTCAATCCAACCATTAAATCCAACAATCAAATTAAAACAGCAAATGAACAAGTAATTGCAGAAACAAATATGAAACACAAACCTAAGGATTAACGAAACAGGAGAACCTTCGGGAACCAGATTGAACAAAGCTTTTAGCTACTCATCATCATGGTTGGTATGAACATGAACACGAATACGAATCGAATGAACACGAAAATAAAAGTGCAGAAACAAAAAAGAAGCAAAGAGAGTGAACAAAAATTGTATTCCCAAAAAAGACAATTGTGTAGTGTGGCTGTTGTACACAACTCACCAAAATATTCAGAGTTTTTCTTGACCTAAGGTGGCCCAGGCCCACCTCTATGTTGCCCTTAAAAACAAAAAAAACGCACAGTTTTGATTCCAACTCATTTGGGGATGAAATGACTAGTTATCCTCGATTGGATATTTACGCTCAAAGTGTTGTCCAAATAATGTACGCCAACTTCAAGACTAATTTAGTCTACTTTACAATTCGAATTTGTTCTTGGAACCTCTCACAACGTTTGTACATCTTTGAGTTATCTACAAAACCACAAAAAGATCAAGTTAATCCATGTGGTCTTTAGAAAAAGTTATTAACAAAATACGCAACATGCACAAGTCTGAAATTTTTTTGAAAATTTCATCAAATTGAGTCAAACTTTCAATTAAAGTCCAATAAACCCAAATACAAAAAAAAAAATGTCCAAAACTTGTCATTATTCTTATCACTATATAGTGGGAAAATGGTTAAAATAAATACATATCACAATTAGAACATAATTTAAAAAAAAAATGTTACTTTGTCAAAACTTTTCAAAAATGAAGCACTAACTTTTAAAAATCACAAATCTTTCATCTTAATTTTTTTTTGTGATTTTAAAGTCTAAACGATGATTTTTAATTTTATTTTCTAACAATACTGGTCTTAGATTATTTAGTAAAGTAGAATGCAAGTGATAAGATTTTAATTAATTTATGTTCATACAAAGTATGAGTTAAAAGATTTGTTTTCAATTTTTTGTGCCAAACTCTTCCCTTATTTTATAGCAATGGTTAGTAAATAAAACAAACATAAGTAAATAAAGAAGTAAAAAAGAGTAAGAAAAATAATTTCTTATTCCACTCTTACTTTAAGTATATAAAGTTTATATTATGTAAAAGAAAAATAGACACCACCAAATGTAACTAGTGTAAAGTTCGTTTCAATGTGAATGGAAACTATGAAACCAATTAATGAAGGGAAAACATGAATAAATAAACAACAAAGTCCATTGAATGGGTATCTAAAAATTAGGTAAAAGTAGTTTTGATCTATATAAATTTAGTCTTTTAATTTTTTTTAAAAATTAACTAATTTTAGTTTACAGTCAATATACTATCTTATTATTTAAAAATTAAATATTATACGCCTATGATATATTAATTATATATTAAAAATGATTAATTTAAAAATTGAAAAGCTAAATTAATAAGAATTAAAAATTTTATGCAAACTAAAATAAATTATTTATAACAAAAGGTGGGTTTAAATAATTATTTTAGAGAAAAAAAAATAAATAAAATTTTATATAAACTAAAATAAATTATTCGTGACAAAAGAAAAAAATAAAAATAAAATCTATAAGAAAAGTGCATATATAAAGTAAATTTTCTTAAAAGAGTATTGTTGCAGAAAAGCAGCCACCCAGGATACACTGAAGAAGAAGAGAGAAGCTCCTGAATTTTACGTCGTTTCGCTGAATACCAGTCACTTCTAATGACGTCAAATAGCCAATCACCGCTTCTCGAGATATTAGGTATTCATCAACCAACTCCAACTTCAACTTCTCTCCGATTCAATCGCTTTCTTTCTCTAACTTTTCATCTTTACAGTTCGAGGACCCGAACAATTCTCTCTCTGGACCGGACCGCCCTTCCCCGACGGTCAACCCGCCGTCAAGCTCGACAAAGTTAACTGCGTCAATGCCAAGTTCAGCGACGATGGATCCAAACTCATGGTCACCAAATCCAGCTCGCTGATTACTGTGTACGATTGCAGCACCGCTAAAGAGATTAGGGCTTTTGAAGTTCCCAATGTCGTTGCCGCTACCTTGTCACCCTGCGGAACTTACTTGCAAACCTTTCAGAAACCTTCGGCGCCGCAGGAGAAGAACGTCACGCTGTGGAAAATCGACACCGGTGCTCCTGTTTACCAGCAGTCGCAAAAGAACATGACGAAAGGCAATTGGTGTGTGAACAATTCATTGTCTGCGTAATCCAAAGTGTTATACCTAATTTATGCTTCTAGTTGATAAACTCATCCTAAACATTTGTAACTGGAAACAAAGAAGAAAAATTTGAGTTAGTATTTTTGTAAGTTAATGCAGAGATAAAAGTAAGATTTTTGAGAAGCTAAAGGGCTGAGCTTTTATCTTTCTTAATTTCTTTACATAAAAACGCTTATTTAAACGTGACTTATTTCCTTTAGGTAGAGGATAACAATCGGGGAATTGTTCATGGTGTTGTCCTTTTGAATGCAAATGGTTTATGGATGAATGGCTAACATTCTTGCTGTGGCTTATGTTTTAACTGTTACTATCTCTGTGTGTCTGTCTGTTATTCAGGCCTGCGATTCAGTTTAGTTCTGATGAAGCTACCGCGTGTCGGTTGGCAACTAATGAGGTTCAATTTTTTGACACTGGGGATTTTTCTAAAGGAGTTGTCATTCGGTTAAGAGTTCCGGGGGTTGCTGCTACTGAGCTTTCTAGTTTACCGGGTTCTCATGTAGCTGCATTTGTTCCAGAATCCAAGGTTTGTGTCCCTCAGTAATGCTTATTGTGGTGGCTTAGTTTATATTTCTGTGACTAAATGAATGAGAATTTGGTATTATTAGTCATTTGGCATGCAGTTTGTTAGGTTTCTAATATATGATATTATTCTTTATCCCAGTCATAAAAGGATCTGATAATGCTGTTGTGTTGTTGTGTATTTATGATGCTCAGTTACTCAAGTGGTTTGAGATAACTCAAATAACTTGTTACATAGTTAACTACTATTTCTATTCAAGTATAGTATTTAACAATTTGGTCCTTTGGTACTTTCTCAGTTCAGTTCTATTGATTTAATTTGTCGTAAATGGTTTTGGGTGAATACTATGACCAAATTGAAACAAATGAATACATTCAATAGTTCAATTTATAAAATCAGTAAGCGTAGGGAGCCAAATTGAGAAATGTCGTATCTTTCAAAGACTCAACATTTTGCTTGTTAATATAGTATAATGGAATCTTATAGGGTATCTATAGATTATATAGTGTTATATAATTACAATAATATTACACTAATAGTAAATCCTTTTATTTTTTTATCTAAGTGCTAGTAATATTTCTATTGAGTAGTTAACTGTCGCTTCCAGTGCAAATAATATGTTACATTGATAATAATTTTCTTACGGTCAATGTTACTATGGAGATTCTGCATCAACTAATGGTATGACTAAATTAAAGTATTATAAAAGACAACTCTCACTTCATAAGTCAGTTTTATGGAGTTGACTCAGGTTCAAACCTAAATCATAAGATAGTATCAAAGCTCTTTTGATTTGGGTTTCGGTTTGGGTTTAACTCAACCTCAAGATCAGCATATATGATAAAGATTGTCCTCCACTTATATAATTTAATTTAACCATATTGATAGTCAGATGTATGACCTTCAATAATAACAATGTAAAAACTCCAACACAAAGTCTCTCCCATTGAAGACTAGTCATCTTGAGCGTAAAGCTTGCAGGAGTGCACATTGATTGAACCTTTATTGGGTCACACATAGATGTTCAGTTTTGCAAACTTGATACTTAAGATGTCTAGTTCTCAACTTGAGTAGTGTGCTTAAAATTTCACATAAACTATTAATGTGATCAAATTAAAGTATATAGGTGGATGACAACTCTCATCTTATAAGTCAAATTTGAGGGGTTAAGCTAGGCCCACAGCTAAATTACAATAGTTACTTTGGAATAATAAATTCCAAGAGAATTGAAACTATAAAAAAATTAGGAATTTACAGGATAATACAAATTGGAATCAATTAGCAATCGGGAATCGAAAAGAATATAAAACAAAGAAACTTGGATACAGAAGGCATCACAAACAAGTTTTGATAAGCCTAAGGATGATCGTCACAAGAATGGGTGAGTTCTTGATAAGATCACAAGATGCAAGGAAGAATTCTAGAAAAGATATTCTCACTATTATCTTGGCAAAATAATCATCCTTCATCAGAATTTCAAAAAGGTATAAATACAAACTTAATTGTAGGTCTTGCCTGTTTTGTAAGTAAATAAAAGAAAAATACAATCCCTATATTCGAAGAAAAAATAATTTTGTCCATGTTGTTAACTTAACACATTCTAATTAGTTATGGGTTCAAATCTTAACTCCAAGAAAAGTATTAATAATTTTATTTTAGCACTCCAAGCATGTTATACATGTAATCAACTTAGTCTCTTCAAACTGTTGGACCTTTGACGGTTGGGCCTCCAAAAGATGAGCCACCTTGTATTGCAATGTCTCTTGGACCTTTCTAAGCCTTTCTTTCATCATGGATCCACCTAAGTCTTGAATTGGGTCTTGGTATTGATCCTCCTCACTATGCCCTTGGCTTGATGTTCACATCACTTTGTGTTATAAATACTTTTTCAATTTTTTTGTATGAGATAATTACTCTCAATGTACATAGTTATTTTAAAGGATAAGTTGGTTTGGATTGTTCTTTACCTTTGCAACCCTTCAAATGAATTTAATATTCAGTCCGATGTTCCCATTCGTACTTAGTGTTATGTTTAAACAATTCCAAATATATCCGTGGCATAACAAAATATTATTCACCAAACTTCACATCCTTATAACCCTAATCAAAATGGGGTTGTTGACCACAAACACCTCATTTAAACGTCTTAGACCATGTGTTTGTTAACAAGTGAAACCCTTTGCCATTCAGGGTGGTTATTGGCTATGGTTGAAGAGATGTGTGTATTTCAGAGCAATGAGATAAGGGACCTTGTTCCTTTCCCGGTAAGGAAATTGGTTGTAGGATGCCACTTGAACTGTACAATTAAAGTTGGTCTTGATGGTCTGCTAGATTGGTTGCTAAAAGTCATAAACAAGTTTTTGGCTTGAATTATGGATTTGTGGTGCCACTTTTTCTTTGATAGCTAAAATGACTAATGTTAGATTATTCTTGTCAATTGTTGCTATTTCCATTAGCCTCTTTACTAGCTTGGTATGGGAAGTGCTTTGCTATGTGATCTCATTGAAAAAGTTTACACGGAGCAGACTCCTAGATTCATTTCTTAGGTGGTAGACACTAGTTAGTTGTTAGGCTTTGCATCAATGGTCCCATGGTGAGGCATGTATTGTTCCAACAGAGCGAAAGAAAGTTGCAGGTTACATTAATTGTTCTACGACAGAGGTTCAGCGGGCTAAGTAACAATCAAATCATGATGCTTAGGATGATATATTCTTAAATAGAAAAAAGTTTGTCCTGACTATTAACTATATTTTTTGACCTAGTGGTAAACATTTGATCCAACACAATGGACGTTCTAGAGATAACAATCTTGGTAAAGGCTAGGTCTGTTGAGACACATTTGTATCCTAGTACCATACTTTTTGCTAGATTAGAGGGAACCAATTTTAAAACTTGGAAGATACTGAAGAATGGTAAGGAAATCAAATTATCTCATGTGTCTTTTGCTACTACCTCGTATAGTAGGCCCAAATTCTTAACTCATCTTGAGAAAGATATTGGGATGTTATAATTCACATTTTGAAACACAGTAAAAGAGTGAGGAAAAGGTCTAGAATCTGAAGAGAAAGGCCATACTTGAGTAGTGGGGTATTTAGATACTCATTATGCAACCTCTCCTAACAAGAGATCTATGTTTGGGCATTGTATATTCATTGTTGATAACCTGATCTCATGGAAAAGTTAGAAAAAATGTTTGAAAAGTAGAATCCTGATCCATGGCATCAACTATTTGCAAAAAGTGTAGAAGTAGAACATTGAGCTATTAAACTTAACCACTTACTTTAAGAATGTAGATCTAGGGAGGTTATCCAAATGACACTCATTTGTGATAATCAAGCTACATTCCATCACCTCTAATTCAATCTTTCACACGGGGACCAAACACATTGAAATAGCTTTGTCCTTAGAAAAAATTTATCTATCGACATTACAATATTGTTGCATATAACTTACGTTTGATATGTAACACTCATGGTACAAATTAGCTTTATGCCCTAGCTTGACGAAAATTGTTAGAAAGATTGTAAATAGAGTAATTACATATTTTATGATATTATTTAATATTTAATTACAAAAATTAGGGTAATTACAAAAATTAGGGTAATTGCTAATCCCTGCATTTGTTGCTTTTAATATAAATAATATTTTCTAGTGTCATCAAGACATGTATTCCTATACATCTCTCGTATTTCTCCTCCTCTTAAAATTATTTTTAATATAGCAACATTCACAAAAATTATTGATAATTGCATTTTCCTGGTGAAGGTGCAATTGGTTTTAGAAGGGGGTTGAATGGACCCTACAAACTTGATTTGTAACGGATAATAAATAAGCAACAAGCAACAATGAAACTTAGTTCCAAAGCATACAAGACAATGGTAAAATTAAATCCAAGACATGTAAGATTTATCTTGGTTCACTAAAATTTGAGCTACATCTAGTCTCCTTAAGCAATTGCTTAAGAGCTTTTATTAATCTACTGATTAGAAGTATTATCACCTTTCCATGTTACAACGAGTACACAAACCTATCCAGGTTATCCGAGTAAACAAGTTATACCAATCTCAATCTCCCCCTGAGATCAAGATTTCTGAAAGATTGAAAGAAACACTCTCAAAAGAGAGAACAATGAAGGCTTACAGGGTTACTTCACAATGGTGAACAATTACACAATGGTTTTGCATAACCCTAAAGCATATTCTAATTTTTTTTAAATGTATTGCACAATGTATTTCTCTTTTTGCTTCTTGTCTTCTTCAACTTAATGTTCCTCTATTTGTAGTTTTGTAAAAACTAGCCGTTGGATACTTGAAAGGTAAATCTTAACCCCATCTAAGGCTGAAAGTAGCCGTTGGAAGAACAACTTCTATTCTTGATCCTGTATTAAAATTGACTTTGTCTGCATATGAAAATAATTTAAACAGCACAAAATATCTTTGATTTAAAACAATTAACCATCTTAAATATAAAATATATCATAATAATTTGAATAATTTCCATTATGAATAAATTTGAACCTTAAAGCACAATATGCTATAAAATCGATTTTGATTTTTCTGTGAAAGACACTTTAATTCGTTTTTCAAATTTAGAAACAAATCAAATCAAAATTGTATGTGTAGCAAAATCATTTTGAATTGTTTATGTATTTAGTTATAGCAATATAATTTTAATTTCCAAAAGTTTCTGCAAATAAATATAGGTAAATAAAATATGGTAAATCAAATTAATTTTATCGTAAGCAAAACTTGATAAAACCATGGGCCAAGGTTGTAGAGAATGATTTGATCTCAAAATAAAATTGAAAACATATCTCAAAACAAATTTAAAACATTACTATTTTTATATTTATTTATTTTTAACTTTTCTCTTTTTTTAATTTTAAACAAAATTAATATAATAAAATAATAGTAAATAAACACTTATCTAGATATGCAACTGTACATACTCATCATGCTTAGCTTAGAGATCTGTGAATATTATGTAACAAACACATAAGATCATTAAATATAAACACATATTTGGAGTATTGTTATCATCAAAACTTATTAAATAATTAGATCATCTAAAGGGACTTTTAGACTATCTAATGATTCAACACCTGGATTGGGTTTTATTAGATCTATTAGAAGCTTGAATGACTGATGACTCTATCTATGAAAATGTGCTCCTACAGACATTTTATTATTGGAAGTCTAATATGATTTTCTTTGCATATGGAATCTTCCATATTCCTTTTTTCCTATTGATAGTCAATATGGATCAAATAATAAAAAGGTGTAGAGTACAGGTTTATATCCTATGTGGCAGGCATCTAGAAATAATGATTATTTATCACACCCTTTTTATTTTGATGCTTATGTTATGAAGTTCTACCTTGTAGGGGGTTCCTGCTAGTGTACAGATATTTGCTAGTGGAAATGCATCTCAAAGTCAACCTGTTGCTCGACGTAGTTTTTTCCGATGTTCAACCACCCAACTTAAATGGAATCGTGGCTCAACTGGGCTTCTAGTGGTGGTGCAGTCAGATGTTGATAAAACTAATCAGAGTTACTATGGAGAATCAAAATTATGCTATTTGACTACTGACGGAATGCATGAAGGACTTGTGCCTCTCCGTATGTTCTTTTTGCTAGTAAAATAAATGATAATTGGTTATATAATCTCTATAATAAGTATAACGTTCTATTTTTTAAAATCAAATTGACAGGAAAAGATGGGCCTATTCATGATGCTCAGTGGTCATATTCTGGCTTGGAATTTGCTGTTGTGTATGGATGTATCCTTTTCTCTGTGGTATTTACAATATTATGATAGGCAGCATGTACTAAAGTTCCCACTATTTGATATTTGCTGATCAGCTAACACGGAATATCAGGGGTAAGGTTTGATACGTTATAAAAATAATAGTACTTATGGCAGGGTCATGAACCCATTTTGGATACAGACCATTATTTTTGGATGATTATATATCTATGCTAGGTAATGCTTTTGAAAAATATACTAGAACTGCTTCTTTCTATCTTTTTTATTTGAAAGACCTTACCCTCTCATATATGGATTTTGATAAGCCACCAAACTGGACAAGATGTTTCCTGCTTATTTTTTTATGCCTTATGATTCGTACCATTTTAAGAAATGAGATGGTGGGTATTTTGGATACTGTTGTATTAATGACGTTTTGGTGGTTCTTTATGGCTCTCTTGAATGTATTTTTCCTTAACCTGTTTTAGTCATGCCTGCTAAGGCAACTCTGTTCGACAAGAAGTGCAATCCTCTTCTGGAGCTTGGAACTGGTCCTTACAACACTATTCGTTGGAACCCAAAAGGGAAATGTATCCTTGGCTGGTGAATTGATCTTCTTTGTTTAAGTCAAATAAATTTTAACCACTTATCAGATGGAAGATTTCTTTCTTTCTGTTTTAAATTTTTAAAGGCCCCCTGAGGGTTGTGGTAACAGCTGAAATTTGAAGTGGTTCAATATTCTAATGACATGTATCCAAATTTGGGTTCCTTGATTGTTAACTTCCAGTTTTGTGTTTGGCTGGCTTTGGTAACTTGCCTGGTGATATGGTATGTTCTGACTATTTGAATCATTATGCTCTGTTTTGACTTTTCCTTTCGGTGGAAAAGGTCTGATGTGTGTTTATAGCTTATCTAGGATGTTGAAAAACAAATTATGTCTTACAACCACTTCTGGAGTATAAGAATCAATCAACGGTGTGTTTGGGTAAACAACTTCAATAATATTTAGTGCACCGCTCTTCAATTTGTTTTGAAGAAAAAATCACTCTGATTTTGGTAGCTTTGAAAAGAAAAGTGATTATTTCCAAATATTGGTGGTTCCCACAAATGCACGTTGCTTTTTTGTATTTAGTTATTAAAACAATAACTGAAATGAAAAAGAAATCACAAGTATCTGCTGTACTTCCATATTATTTGGGCTCAAATGCATACAAGATTACACACACATACTTTGTATATGGACTTCATATGTTTTTCATGCTTATGTGCTTAGGTATTCTGGGATTACATAGATAAAAAGAAACTTGGAACCACTAAGGCTGAATGGTCTGTGACTAGTGAATGGTCTCCAGATGGGTGCTATTTCATGACAGCTACAACAGCTCCAAGGCTTCAAGTTGACAATGGGTATATATTATCTGCCATTAGCAGGACCTTGAATTTCTGAATACCTAAAAATATGCATTATTTTGTTGTTAGTGTAAAGATGCCATCCTTATTGGCCCCTTTATCCGTTTCCATTGATTTGATCATATATAGTCAATGATTAATTTGAACAACACTAATAGGTTTATCAGGCAATAATTCAAATTATTTTTAGGAGGACATTTTACTGATTGTTATATGTTGGTTTCCACCTTTTTGGTGGTCATGACCTTATTCAAAGATTTTTCTTTTTGTTATATTTTATTTTTTTTTATTGAAGGATCAAGATTTTTCACTACGATGGGTCATTGTACTTCAAGAAGATGTTTGACAAATTGTACCAGGTCAGCAGTGTCTTTTACTTTTGCTGATTAATTTGTTTATCTTAGCACCTTTTCATAGATGTTACTGAATTGCATGTGAACTATTTGCAGGCTGATTGGAAACCTGAATCACCCAGTAAGTTTGGTGATATTGCTGAATTAATTAAGTCTCTAAATTTGGTACAACTTGAAGATAAAAAACCAGCAGGTTCGTACCATGCTTATAACATTTCATTTAGTTATTATGAGTTATATCTTTTGTTCTTTGAAGACCATGACCTAATTGCAGATCAAGGACCACCAAAGTCAACCCAGACTTCCGTAAGAGCCTCTTCTGCCAATCCCCCAGCACAAAAACCTGCTGCATATCGTCCACCACATGCTAAGAATGCAGCTGCTATTCAGGCACAGGTACACAATCACACAATCTATGATCTGTCACTGTTTCTATTTTTAATTGTCAATATAAATTTTCAGCAATACTTAAGCATGCTATAAATTTATAGTTGCGATGTGATCTGAGTGTTAAGTCAAAATTTTCTAGTATATACATGTTTATGCATCTTGCCTTGAACTCTTGGAGCTGATTGGTCTCTAATAATGCCAAAATTATTTATATATTTGCAGTTGTTCGGAGAGACTCCTGCAGAGTAAGTACCTTTCCTGCACTCCCTCTTCCTTTGTTTTATTCTTAAGTTCATATGATTTATATTATGTTATGAATGGCTCTTTGTTGGCTAATTTAGATCAATGAGCAAGAATGCGTTACGAAACAAGAAAAAGAGAGAAAAACAGAAGGAGAAAAAGGCTGCTTCTGATGCCGGCTCTTCGTAATGGAATCAATGTTCTTCCTGACACATTCTAAATTGCTCTTCTACTAATGCACTCGCCCACCTGAAAATTTGAGGCTTCAGGTTTTGGTTTACTAGATTTAATTGGATATAAAAGGTGGAAGGAGATAAATCTCTTTTTCTCTTCCAGATAAAAGGAAGTATTTATTGTGAGGAAGTGAAATTATACGTAGGTCACACATTCTTTTGTTTCCTGTTGGGATATAAAAGGTGAAAGTTGAAGATAAATCTATTTTTCTTCTGATAAAATATGCATTTGTTGTAAGAGAAATAGAATTATAAGTAGGATGCGCACACATGCTCAGACCAGTGTAGGATTATAAATGCATACAAAGTACTAATGGAAATAGTTAGGGAAACTTTATAAGTTTATATGTTCAAAATTTCATGTAGTAGAAGTTAAGGCTAGAAGTTTCAGTTTCCGGTTAAAAGTAGGTCATTCCATTCTGCACCCCCAGAGTTTGAAGGTGCACCCCCATGGGGTGGTGAAAAGTCAAAAGTATTTGATTACAAATGTTTCACGAGTAAATTAAATATATTTTCAGTTTATACCGTATAACAGAATATTTGATCATCTAATACTAAAGACGATAGTATAGAAAAGAGAAGTTGTCTTCCAATGAATTCACTTGTAAATTTAGTTGATTAGTATTTAAAACTTATATGCAAGTAATAAAAGTTAATAATAACAAATTAAATGGGAGATTTGAGAATTGTAGTGTAGAAAAATAAATTAAACAATGTAAAATAGTAAATAAAGTAGGTTTAATCTTGATTGATGTTGCTTCAGGAACAAATTAAAAAAGTTACAGGGTAGATCATCTAATGCATTGTTAAATCATCCAACACAAAAAAGTGATAATATAAATAAGGTAAATAAATTTTAAGTGGTCTCTCGGTAAATCTAATAGTAAGTCCAGGACAATGTAAACTAGTAAAATGTAAACTAGTAAAGAAAGTAAGTTGGACTCTTAAATTCATTTATTGTGAATTCTTCATTTGTTATCATTATTATGTTTCAATTTTCTTCATATATATTGAGCTTGATGGAACAAGTGATAATCAAATCTTATTAACAAAACATCTATCGTCTATATTCAATATTTTAATTGGTTTCTAAGTATGTTTATCTTTTACTTTTTGATTAAGCATATAAAATATTCATTTAAGTGAAATAAACAAGAACTTTACTTAAAAAAAATAATTAAATACTCAATGTATTAAAACATAATTATATTTCTAAAAAAATAAATTTAAAAAAAGATCAAAAGTAAAGTATAATAT
>Ga0123340_1001663_pt1 | contig 18862 bp, 10 predicted proteins | sample SirMexnodulemix_FD_89961 | JGI IMG/M metagenome (GOLD analysis project Ga0123340, IMG submission 89961) | Root nodule microbial communities of legume samples collected from Mexico - Siratro Mexico nodule mix | ecosystem: Host-associated > Plants > Roots > Nodule | place: Mexico: Nepantla... | reverse complement strand
TATATATATATATAATTTAGCATATTATTAGAAAATATATAATTTAACATGATGCTCATGTTTGTTACTAATAACAAAATTACATTTAAATAAGTTATATTTCAAAATATGAAAATCTAATGAAAATAAAAAACTCTCTTCAAATAAAATAACTATCTAATGGTGGCATTCTCGTAGGTTCGTGAAAATGACGTATTTTTTAATGTATCTATTATACTTCGTCAAGCAACTGAGGTAGCACTATGTATACGTCAACAAATATGTGGTGTTTGAAAAATAAAACGAAAATGAAAAATAAGTAAAAAAAATAAATATTACAAGTAAATAAAAAATGTTGAGAAATAGAAAATTATTTTATATTTCTCTTAAATACAATATTAAATATTTATTTATTTTCATTTGTCTTTTCTGTGTCTGATCATTCTATGTTTTTTTCCTTCTTTCCATATATATCCTGCAAGAATTCACGCGCAAAAGTATGGAAAAACACACCGCGTATTTTGTTTGATTAAATCGGTGCACAATGTCTTACGTTATAACGCCTGTCACACACGTTTGCCTTCTCATGTGTCTCATGCCCAACATTCAATCTAACAGCTACAGCTTTGATTGAATATTTTAAATAAATTTTATTGTTGTAGTTAGTGTCTTCAAGAATCGTTTGTGTGCATATGTTATTTTTATATGATAGTTAAAAGTTTATTATAGAAAAAAAAAATGTTATCATCCTTTTTTTCATTCATTATAATTTTATAGTGCTGTTATTTTTTTCTTTTTGAGAGTGCTGTTATTTTTTTCCCTTTTGAGATGCTTAAATTTACCAGGTAAACAATCCATTTAAGGTAGAGATTATATAGTATGTATGGATAGAAAGAAATAAAAATTAATAAATATGACAAAAAAAAATGAAGATAAAAAATACTAATAAGGATGGGGGAGAGTTAAAAGAAAGAGAAATAAATGTATGTTCATTCAGTATTTTCTATATTTTATTGCTGCTTAATCTACACACTATTGCACTTTCTTCTTTCTTTCTTTCATACTAACCAAATTTTACTAGGCCCACACCTTACGTTAATAATCCAATCATCTCCCATTATTCTTGGTTTCCTTTCAAAAACTTTCTTTTCATTGAAATTGATACACATTTTCACTCTTAACAAATAGACATTCTTTCTCCATTTCAGACAGCATATAGTTTAATTTCTTAACATGAAAACAAAGTTCCAATATAATGCATAAAAGAAAAGTATATCAATCATACTAAACGATGTGGGACCCAAACAAGACTAGTGTGACGCATTTAGCGTTAGTTTTCTTGAAAAGTTGTAGAGAATACAATGGGAACATTGCAAAGTTATATGACTAATAGTTTCAGTTTCATTCTTCTTTCCTTAGATAAGTCAGCACTTCACTAATGATGTGTTTGATTAAGGAAAAAATATGTAGAAGGATAGTTCTTGCCCCTTTGCATACGCGTTCACGCAAACTTAGCTAGCAACTAGCAAGTGTACCAAACTTGTACAAATTAAGAATATTTTGGTCTATTCATTCTTAATTGCAAAGGAAAAACAAGGTAGTTTTGTCACTCTATCCGCGTAATTCTGAAGGTCAAGTCACATTCATATCATAGCTACTAGCCACATGCATGCACCTTCCTCACACATTCCCAAACATCTTATTCAGATATGTGTATATATATTTAAGAGTGAAGTGTCTTCAAATTCTCATATTCATATTCTTTCCAACAATTCCCATTAAACTAACCATGAAGAGAGGGAGAGAAGAGCGTGACTTAGACAGCAAGACTAATAACTGTTTGATGCTATTGACCAAAGTTGGTGTGAGTGAAACCAACCCAACATCAAAGGGTAGAGAGTTAAGGGATAGTAGTAATATTGGTGATTTCAAGTGCAAAACTTGCAATAGAAGGTTTTCTTCTTTTCAAGCCCTTGGTGGCCACAGAGCCAGTCACAAGAAGCCAAGGCTCATGATCACAGATCTGTCGTGCCATCATGAGTTACCTAGTCCAACACCGAAACAACAACCTAGGATGCACCCATGTCCCATTTGTGGGCTTGAGTTTGGCATTGGTCAAGCCTTGGGAGGGCACATGAGAAAGCACAGAACTGCCATTAATGATGGTTTGTTGAATCGTAGAGATTCAGATTCTTTGTCCATTTTGCAGAAATCTAAAGATGGTGGAAGGTTGAATTTGTGTTTGGACTTGAACTTGATGCCATTGGAGGATGATGATCTTAAGCTCAACCTGAGGACACCCGTTCTCAATTGTTTCATTTGATTGGAAATTTTGTAGTTACCGAAATTCTTTTTTCCTTATACAGTTTTTGTGTATTTTTTCGTAATTTATTGTAGGCACCTGCTTGTAGTTCATTTTGTAGTCGTATCGTGTTTATATGAAACTTCTTAGTTCTTATGCAGATTTTTCGAGAGTAGGTTCCAAACGTAATCATTTTTTCCTGGAAAATGTTCTTGATAAGCTCAATCCCAACAATGTCGTGTGATTTAATCATTCATTTTCGTAATACTAGCCAAAAATCGGAAGTGTTAATGGATTGGATCACTCAAAATTTTAATTTCACAATCCTTTTATTTAAAAAAAAAAATATCCTTATTTATAATTAAGCTAAAAAAACCTCCATTGTGTCTAGTGCAAGAACAATTCATCTTTTTCTTGTAAAAAAAAAAGAAAAAAAAAACTAGAGGGTTTGAAAAATTAGCTTCAACTATCGCAAAAATATTTAGACTTGTTTAATTGAATTTTAGAAATATTAATAGCTATTTTATGAAATATAAAATATCAGTACAAGGAATAAAGTCCCAATACACTGGTAAAAAATAAAATTTAAGGAGTAAAATTGTATTGTTATTGCACTAAAGCAGCGATTTTTTGTCCATGAGAGACCATGGATTACAAATACTATGAATGTGAAATAGCTCAAACACAGGGACATAATTTCTGTGTGTCCCACATTTTTTATGATTGTAAAAAACAATTAATACAATTAAAAGATTAATTACCATAATAATTATGAAAAACGTAAAGATTTAAATAGTAAGAATAATGTGTATAGATTTAAATAGTAAGAATAATGTGTATAGATTTAAATAGTAAGGATAATGTGTATACTAAGAAATAGTTATAAAAAAATTCTTCTATTAATGATAGATATTAATAAATATTAAAAAAACATTTATAAAGAGAATTTTTTTATTAGTGGTAAGATACATCCTTATTCTGATGGAGTTTTTTTTTTTTTTTTTTAATCTGAGTTGAGTGTGTCGTGTTTTAGATATCATCTACTTTCCACAATCTCGTATGAAAAACAATTCTGACCTCGATTCACCGGAAATATGTAAGCAAAATCTTCTAGAATCTTATCCCTTTTAAATGGTCCAATGTCATTTATATGTGTATTTCTGTTTGAGTAATACTATACTAACAAATTACTCAACAATTTAAACCGACGAAAAATATTGGAAGAGAAGAAAAAAAAGAAAAAGTGAGATAAATCAATGATGAGACAGACACACTTAAAAAGAAAAAGAAATAGTGTTTTAAATAATATTGTTAAAATATGTTATTTTTGTGTTTATATTTTCTAATTCTTGTGATATTTAAAAGTTGATGATTCCAATCATATGTGTGTAAACATTTGTAATTTTAGTTTCTAAAATTGTGAAATGTTATCATGGTAGTAATTCAAATTAAAAATGAAATAAAATAAAATTTTATTAACTCTCATACCATGTGTACATTCATATTCATTACTCGGAAACTCTAGGAAGTGATATAAGCAATCAATATATTACTTCCAATCCAAAACATAAAATAATAAATTTATGAATTTGTTTTATATACATTATTAATCTTGTTCATTCTTACTTATATTAAACTTCTAACCTATACTTAAATTTCTAATAACAAACTTAGAAATGTAATTATCAACCTAACAAATAACATGTTACATTAGATATCAACAAAGTTAGTGAATAATTAATAAAAAAGACTAACTTAACTAGAAAATTTAATTTTATATATTAATTTATTATTTTTCAATTTCAAAATCTCATAATTTTTTGGCTAAAATAAAGGTTGATTAATTCCATATATACTCATGTATATATAAGATATGCGTCACTAAATCTTCAATAAAGAAAATAAATTAGAACGGATTGATAAATAACTTAATTGATCTCATTATTTACGAGAAATTTGTCATAAAAAGAGCTTATATATGTTACAGGTAATTAAATTTTGAATGTGAATGTTGCAATTGAGTGGGAAAATGAAATAAATTCATTTTATCAATATTTACCGTGAATGATTGTAGGATTTTCACAAATTTAATTGTATACATGTCATTTTTAGTTTTATTATTTATATATTTGTATATATAATAATGAGGAAATTCCAAATAAGCTCTGTAAAAAAATATTTTAATTATATTCCTAAGAGATATTTTCTCTTAAAAAAATTATGTATATTTCTTTTTTACGAATACTCATAAATATTTAATTATATAATACCTACAGTTGAGAAGAAAGATAAATACTAAATTTCTATGTGACTGAGTCGTATAAAAGTTCAACCTAAGAGGATTGATTCCCCTCTCGTAATAAATATACGCCATGATCTAACTCATTTCTTCAACTTTGGTGGCTTGCATCACACGTTTGTCTTTTTATTTGTTTTATCTTTATGATCCATCCATTTTATGCTAAATATCAACGTATCAGGGCAAAATGCATAATTAGTTTAATACCATCATAGATAATGCTATTATTCTGTTTGAAGTTTCAACCACGAAGCCTTTTACAATTAATTGGGCTTGTAATTCACATATTACAGAAAGGACTCTTCGGAATCAGAATAAGGCTATGATTCTTGTTATCTTCCACCAGGCGTTTTAGCTTGGTAGCATGGACTCTATGTCTCTCTTTTATTATTCATACTTTACCAAATAAAATGCAAAGGACTCTTCCACCTTGATTGCATTTTAGTTATATATAAACTTATTAACAGTTTTTTAATGATACAAAAGCATCATTAAAAATACAATACCAAATTACCTGGTAAAAATAAATTAGCTCCAATTAAGGGAGTATAACGCAACCTATAGCCAACTAAATAGTGCTTATTTCTTAAAGAGAAGTTTATTTTTTTGAAAATTAACTCAAAAAACACTTAGTTTCTGTTATAAGAAATCATTATATTTGTAAAATTTCTCGATTGAACTGACAAAGTAAAAAAATAGCGTACTCGTGGATTTAAGAAAAACACTTTTTCACTAAACATATAGTAATTTGCAGCATAAATTATTTTTTTTGTAGTTAATAGGACATATAAAATGTTTTGCACAAAAGAAAAATCTTAAACTCGATAGCTTTTTCTATAAATTTCTCGTTTGATGACAAATATATCGGTGATCACGTGATGGATAAAAATAATAATAAATAAATAAATAATGCGGAAACTCTTATGCAACATTTACGATGACCTTTTAGTTTTTCATAAATAAGTTGGGCATAATTTGTATTCATGGAATTTAAAATGTTGTTCAGAGTAGATATATACATAAGTACCTACAATATAAAATAGCCCGAAAATATTTTTAGTAATATTTAACGTGAAATAACAGGTATAATTATTTAAACTAAGAATTGTGTCAATATAATTTATTACGTTTTAAAGAATATAAATGCCATTAACCATTCAAAATATCAACGATCATTGGATTTGTGGCCCAACCAAACAACACAAGGTGCAAAGACAATCATATCTAGCTTTGAATTAATATATAATAACATCTAGGAAAGAAACTATAAAAGAATGACAGCGTGAAATGCAAAGCACGAATCATCATCAATTTATCATCATACATGTATTTTCCTTCTTCCTTCTTGTTCTTGGACAACAATGATGCCTCCTCAACCACAGCAAGCTGACTTTTGTGCAACTTGCCCTGCAGTTGCCTGATCTTGTTGGTTGATTTTAATTCCTGCTGGCTGCAATGAAAATATGGCGAGACATTCAACATGATGGAGAAAAAGATGTGAATACAAATATACTTCTCCTAGAATTCAAGGAAGATGAAATTCAAATACCTCTGACTTAGAGTCGGTGTCAGCAAGCCTTTGTTTTATATCTTTCGCAATCGAGAAGAAAACTTCCTCCACGTTTAGATTTGTCTTTGCACTCTGCAATAGAATTTCTTTACAGTAGGTGATAACAACAAAAATTAAGGAAGTTTCCACATTTTAATTTATGCAACACTTACTGTTTCAAAGAATTTGATTCCATACTCATCGGCCAGTGCTTGGCCCTTGGAGGTAGGCACGGCCTAGAAATAAAAGCAGGCATGTATGAATCCAAAAATCTCATATTTGACAAATATTAGAGGACAGGAAGATGTTACTAATACAATTAATGGCGACAATCAGAAGTCAATCCCTTATTCGCTCGACCTCAAACAAAAATGTTTCATTCACTAATGGTTTAAGAGGTGGTTCCTCTAACACCATGAAGCATGTTTGTTTAAACTTTTGGATTGGCTAACAGATGCACACCAGTTTAAAATAAAAGTGGTTTCAAAAGCACATGGTTAAGTGTGCAAAGATGAATTGGTGCGTGGGTTAAATCTCAAACAAACATGCTGCATTATGGTGCAACCAACTCTGGCATAATAGTGAGAAAATGTATATTTGAAGATAATAATGGATCATTTCTCTGGTTCCATTGAGTTGGATCTGATCAAAATAGGTGCATCGAAGTTCCTAGATAACTCAGAGAAAGGTCCCAGATGTTTGCATACCCTTTTGCTTTCATCCATGTCGGCTTTGTTCCCCACCAGTATTTTGTTAACATTGTCTGAGGCATGCTGCTCAATGTTACGAATCCAATTCCTGATATCTGAAATTGGTATAAGCTGGGTCATATTCCATGAGGAAGCCTTTGAAGACAAAAAGACATCTCCAAATTTTAAAACAAAAAACAGATGGAAACTTACTGTTAAATGAAGATTCATCTGTAACGTCATAGACTAGCAATATGCCCATAGCACCACGATAGTAAGCTGAAAAAATAGGAAATTCAAGAAAGGGTTCGCACATTAAAAACTACTTGACAGAAACTCAAACTGGTACAAAGATTGGAATTCAGTGAAGAATAAAAGAACTCGAGAGTTACAGCAATGAAACGGTACCCATTGAAATGAATATGGACTTTGACAAATCTGACAGAGAAACTATAAGTGTACCCCAGTAGTGAAAGTCATTTTAGATAATTCAAAGAGACTCACCAGTGATTATCACCTATGCACATTAATCACTAATATCCACAGGGACACGTTCCCAAAATAGGGACACGTTCACAAAAGCTATTTTACTCGCATATTTACATGGTTAGCAATCGAGAAACTGGAACCCAAACAGCAAGAGAGGATTGTTTTAAGGCTTGGGTATGGGATAAATCTGCCTATGTATGGTTCTGTAGCTGATCCCAGGCTCGGTAATGGAAGAGGATCATGTTAGGTCGTTAGAAAATCATTGATATACTAAAATATGGATCACTAACAATAGAGTTTCGCTAATGCTAGGTCACTTCCCAGATCTAATGCCTTGTATAGCTAAAGTCCAGTGTCAAATGAGTCAGGTTCACTGCATTAGCATCCAGATGTAAATAACAAAGGTTCTCACATTTTTTTAGAGACAAGGGTAAAGAGACTGGTTCAAAAGTGCTTCATTTGGTTTGCTACTAGGAATATTAGTACTTTGACAGATAAGTCTGGAGATGGTGGACACCGAGATTTGAAGTTTGAATAACATCAAATGTGCCTACGAGTACAGAGTTAGAAACTACAGGATTTAAACTCTGTCGAAAGGTTTTAGGCTAAAAGATAAGAAATATGTGGTGGGATCCAAACAAACAAAAGTATATGCTTTAAAGCCTTACACAAGTGCAATAACTTTGAAAAGTGGACAAGGTATCAAAATTATACAAAGGAGAAAAGAGAAGTTGTCAATGAAGCACGATCTAAAGCTTTTGAAGTGTTTTACAAAGAATTCAGAACAAAAAAATGGAGAACATAAGACCTATAAGTTTTTTCAAAAATAAAGGAAAACAAGAGATTTGTATCAAATGATATGTATTAAGGATGAGAAGAAGAAAGTTTAAGTCATAGATCAAAATATCAAAAACAGGAGAGCAAGAATTAGTTTTTCAATGATGGACAAGAATCACATCATAATAAAGGACTAAAAATCCAAAAGGAGGGACACAATTTGGCTTATTATCGTAGTCCTTGGATTGGAAAGGCACAAAAGTTTCGTAAGAGGATGCATAGCGGTAAAGTTGTTGATCTAGATGATATGCCCTATCCACGATAGAAAGTGTGTATGAGAACAACATTTAACTCACTAGGTTATTTAATGACTTTAAGGTATAAGAAAACGTCACATGAGTGGAGGAAGCACTTTAATTCCTATACTGAAGAACGAGAGATACATTTTAGGGTTGTATCAACCAAAGTTTACATAAATATAAAACTTATTAGTCATACCATAAAATTATGAAAAAAAAAAAAGTTATTAGGCATAGATAGATTAATAAAAGAGACTATGGAGATTTGCAACATGAGACAAAATTCCTTTTTAAGAGAGTTGATGAAAAGATATTGAAGCAAAGGAAAAACTTACATATGATTCTTATAAACTCGGAAAAAGCTTACGGTTGATCAAGAGAAGTGTTGAGAAAGAGTTTGGAAAAGAAAGATGATCGTGTGACTTATATCCAAACTATACAAGACATGTATAATGAGGTAACTATTAGTATGACAATCTCCAGAGGTGAGATTAAGGACTTTACCAGAGAGATGAGATTACATCAAGGTTGAGCCTTAAATCACCAGTTATTCAATCGAGTCTTTGACGTGCTTACCAAGAATGACATAGTTTTGATTGACAGATTAAGGAAAACTGTTAACTTTAAACATGAGCTTTGGTGACAAACTTTCAACACGCAGTATTTACTTAAGTAGGTACAGGATTGAGTATATATGCATTATAATTTTAGCAAAATATGAAGAATATGACTTGGAAGTAAAAGAGAGAGACGTCATACCAGAGGTATCTATGTTTACATATCTAGGATCAATACACTAACAAGATTAAGAAATTAATGTAGAACCTAGATGCCGCCAACAAGATACAAGCAGGATAACTAATTGGAAAACAAGATATAAGTTTTATAGAATCCATATAATTTATGGTAGTTTATGTTAAACTTTAAAAGGAGAACAAGAAGAAATGTGAGTACCAAAATGAGAATGCTAAGATGGATGTGTAGCATGTCAATAAAGGATAATATGAAATGATTGCACCAATTGAAAAGATGACAAAAAATCGGTTAAGGTGATTTAGACACATGAAGAAAACATTCATGGAAGCACTAATAAAGTGTGTAGATTGCATGTTTATAGTTTGTGGAAAGGAAGAGAGGGAGACCAAGAAGGACTCTGGAGAAAATTGTTAAGGGAGATCTCATGGTAAATAATATATCTGAACATTTGGGCTTTAAGCATATTGAATAGTGTTGTGTAATCCATGTAACTAACTTCAACTAGTGGAATAAGACTTTTGTGTTATTAGGCATAGGATAAATTTTTGGGCTTAATTGTTGGTTTAAGAATTATCTTTGAATGTGAACTCCGAACTTTCCATTATAGTCAGTCCCATCCTTTTTGGGATTTAGCTCTAAACAATTGAGGAGCACATCAACGGTTGAAATTCTAATGAAATGCATGCACATCTATAACATAATAACAAAACCAGTAGATGTTAAAAATCTCAACCATTAACTTTTTAATCAGCAGTATAACTACATTATAACTCCTAAAGAACACTCTCCTTACAATGGTTGGGGTTCTTTACCTTTCAATGACACCAGTACCTATAATCTATAAGGATCATAAATCTTACCGGTTGTAATTGTTCGGAACCGCTCCTGACCTGCAGTATCCCAAATTTGGAGCTTGATCCGTTTTCCATCCTGCTCAATGGTTCTTATCTTAAAATCAATGCTGCACCGGGAGGGTAGACCTAGTGATGTTAAGGAAACTTCTGGCACACAAGATTCTGCAATTTTAGTCCGAAATTGTGAAAACTCACCCTATGGTTGTGATGAAACTAGTTGTGAAAGAACCATCGGAGAATCGTAGAAGAAGGCAACTCTTTCCCACACCTGCAACCAATAACAGGAAAGGATTCGTCAAAAAAATTAAGGAAATTGTACACAATGCACCTCTCTTGCAATTTCTATGGCTACAGCATTTTTCATTTATTTACGCGAGTACTTTCATTCTATTCATTCATCCTCTAATAAAATAAAACAGAGAGGGTGGAAGGATCTATAACTATTGGATATATAATGCAGTAAAGTAAGCAATCAAGGTACGGGGAAATAGTTCGTGTGAAACGTCAACTGAAGTCATAGGGCTTCGTTCTTGTGGAGTAAGTAGATTAAAAGTGTGCACGAAAACAAAGCTCAAAAGCAATTTCCGAAACCACGCTTTCCACTAAACAACCACTCAAAAAACATTAACTGTCTTAAGTTGCAAATAAAAGGCTTCTATTCTGTAGAATTTACCCAAACACGCGTCCAATGAAACAAAAATTTGTCAAGGTACAGAGAGGCCTAACTACATACGGATAATAAGGAGAATCTGTCCAACATATACACACTATGATCAAACAGAATTAGCAATTCAACATCGTGATCGTATCGCAGTAACAGAAATAACGATTCAAATACTCGCACAAGCTAGATCATGAAAAGATTCAAACTCTAAAATCAAATACACTTGCGCGAAAATCCATTTCAACGAAAACCCAGACAAAAAAAACGTTACGTGGAGAATCACCTCGTTTGTTCGCAGAGAGAATTGCAATGTTATTTATGTTTTCTCATAAACACTGGAAAAAAAAACGGAGAAAAAAAAAGAAAGAAATCGCGAGAAAAGAGGAACCTACCACTATCGCCGATCAAGAGAAGCTTTATGAGATAATCGTAATCCGCACGAGCCCTTGCCGGTGGAGCCGCCATCAACTTCAATCGATGAATCTCTCACGATTTCAAAACTATGTGTGCGTATTCCCAAGTATCTGCATTCAATCCCAAAATAAAATTAAATAAAAAAGAGAAAATAATTAGAACGCAAAAATTGAAAATGAAAATGCATGAGAGAGATAGAGAGAGAGAGCACCAGATCCGAAATGGAAAGGAAAATGGGAGGGAGATTCAACGGAAGGACCGCGGAGATTTTTAGAGAGAGAAAGAAAGAAGAAGAACGATGTTTAATTTTGTTGCTTTTATTTTATAATAAAAAAATTGGGAATTTTTTATTGACCAGAGCAGAAAGATTAGGGTACAACCCGGAGTTCTTTTTTACCACCTTCAACTTCGGACCCTTCCCCAACTATACTGCCACCCAATTTTTATTAATATATATAATTCACAACTATTGATAAAATCAAAGATTTTAATTAATTTCAAATTGGCCACCCTCCCAAATAAAATAAAATCTTAATTATAAAAAAACATTTTCAAAGGATAACACTTTTTTTTTTCAAAATAAAAATAAAAACTTTATTATTTACCGTAATAGAATATCGAATCAGTGGTTGCGTTCTTTTATTCAGTATATTTCTTTCAAGAAGATAGTACTTGTTAAATTAATAAATAACTAAATACATAATAAAGAAAAGTGTTTAAGTATTAATAGGTGTTGATGTTTCGCAGATATTTAATTTTTTTCAGTAAATAGTTTTTTTTCTCTATTTAATTTTCAAATTGTATTTTGAGAAGAAGAAAAACACTATAGTGTGTCTTCCCCACCATTATAGGATGGCCTGATGAGAACAGCTACAAGATTCTAAAGACAAAAAAAGCCAACAAAGCTATCTATTTTATAATTTTGAAATAGCATATAGTGTGAATATTTAATTTAGATTCCAAATTTGTCCAATAAAAAATGTTAAAGATGTTGGGTATAGGTGGCGTTAAATGACTTGCGTTGTTCTGTGCCTTTGCATTGCCAGCTACTTTAGAATATATCTAGCTTAAGCCGTTAATTAACTGTCAACAGCTTTATATGAATTTCTTATTAAAAAACCAAAGCAAAAAAAAAAAAATCCATATATGTTTTTATAGATTTTTTTATTTCAATCTCAAAACATGAATTTTGTAAATTAGTTTGTATTCGAATGTTAGAGCTCAAAATATGAACACTAAAAAAACTTAGGTCATATAGAAATTGACATTCTCTAATATCATTTTTCCAGAATTAAAATGTATTATGATGCATCAAAATAACCTCATATCACCTTGTTGTCAAGATTATTTTATAAATGTTTTTCTATCTGTCAAAACAAAATATACTTTAAATATAAAAGAATAGCAAAGAATACATATACGAGTCATAATAATACCATTAAATTTAAGTTTTTTTTTAATTCATCAAAACCTTTAATAAATAAAAAATGGTAAGACTCAAATTAATATCAAAATATATAATATTTTAAACACGTTAATTTTAAATATTAACGGGCCTGAAGTATTAACGATTGTTGTGTATGTAATTGGTAATTATTTCTTCGGAATTCTGTTATGTTTAGGACAGAAAAGAATTAGAACTAATAATTTTGGTTTTAACAAATTTTCACATAAATATTTATAGGAAAGAAAAAGAAGTAAAATGAGTTTTTTTAAGTTAATTTATTAAAGGTATGTATATTATTTAAAAAATAATAATTCATGCATAATTTAGTTTTTACTTGTATAAAAGCTCATTAATTTTTTCTTACAAGTGGATCTAAATACATCTATGCAAAATGATATTTCCTACAATGAAAACGAAATTTAACACTAATTTAAAGAGTTAATACAGATTGGTTCACTCTGACCATATCAATAAGGACCGAGACATTTAAAATACTCTTTGCCAAAAAAAATGACCTTGTCAAGTTTAATACCAATTCTTGTTTATTGCTTTTTAAGGAAACAGCGTTTAACTGGTCAGATTTTCCAGACATTAAGGTTTGAAAATATCTTCTAGAACACTGATAAATGATGCTATTATTACATGTTATATAATTACATCAATTTTGAAGAGTTTTATCACTTGTAACAATAAATATTCCATCAAACTACTTAGTATAACTTATTTCATCACTTCTAATCGAATTAAATATAGTGATCAATTTAAGTTGAGATTATGATCTTATCATAGAGATCAATTTAATGAAAACTAAGAGGAATTAAACTCTTTATTACTTAGACTAAAATACATTGATAGAACGAAATTTAAGTTGACATTTTACAATCATGGAATAAATTAAAGCCGTTTTTATCCTTAAGAAATAATTTGATATATTTCATTCATATAAATTAACACTACTCAATCTTTTGCATGAAAATAATCGTTATAAATCTAAATAATCAAAATCTTATACTATTTAAGTATTTGTCATCATAGATAATGTTAGTTTTAATGTGTTTGAACTTTTAATTGATTCCGTTTATGTATAAACAATGTGGTCCACATAGATATTGATATTTAATGAGTTGAACCTGATTAAAATAACTATCCCCATGATAGTATTTAAGATATTTATTATATTATAAGATTTTCTTAATAAATTTAAAATTTATTTTCCAATTTTGCAGTTGATTTTTTTTTTATAGTAAATGGAAATATAAATGAGTTGAATTAGCAAATTACATATGTAAAACTATTGTGTGAAAGAAGGTATTCATGTATTATATATCAACTCATTTACAATGTTGTCTACAAAATCTTAATTCATTATAAAAAAACTCAACTTCTATCTTTACTATTTGTCACGTCTGGGGCGAGTGAAACTATCTCACTCTTTATTATATTTTTTATTTATTTATAGACTAATAATGATGGTTAATTCCTTTGTCATGATTATGTTATGAGGATGAGGGATAATTAAGAGTAATAAAAACTGAATTTACATGAGTAATTTTTTTTGAAATAATTTAAAAAATAAACAAAACAATTATTAATTATTGCAGAATCCATTTATATATATATATATATACCTAAAAAGGAAATACGTAGATGTAGGAGTAGAAAGAAATTAATTACATCTTTTTTTCATAAAAAAATATTTAGAAAACAATTATTTACTCTTAAAATTAGTGAACTAGTAAATATAAAATCGAGAACAAAGATAAACATGTAAATCAATAAGAAAGAATGGGGAAAAAACTCTTTGTTTCGAGTTAGGGTTCTTCGTTGCTCCCTCTCTTCAGCCAAATTCAGGCCCAAATCCTCACCATTGCTTCATTTCGTTTTTCAGGATTATCCTTTTTCACTACACAGGACCGGCTGAAGAAGTTGTTCGCTCCATTCGGACTAGTTATCAGTGGTGTGTGCTGTTTTTGTCTGTGTTTGTGTTCTGCGTTTTCTCTGTTTTCAATTTTGTTCCTTTCCTCCTTTTACTCACCCCCTTGTTCAATTATGTGTTGTTAAGCTAATCTCGCGATCGATTCGAGAACTAAAAGGACCAAAGGGTTTGGGTTTGTCTCCTACAATTCTCAAATTGAAGCGGAAAAGGCTATGAAAGCCATGAATGGCAGGGTAATTTTGTCTATCTGTATTCACTTTAATGGATTTTTCCTTTTAACAACACCATACCAGGCACATTATTTGTATACTTGGATTGAGTATACTTCTGGTGCAAGTAACTAGGCACTGAAGGTGTTTGTTAAAATGCCTGATTGATTGCTGATATTGGAAATGGTAAAGATAATGTTTCCCATGAACAAGTTGTCTAGCTGTCCCATTGTCCTTTTTGGCTTTTATTTTTCAGTGGAAACATTACTGTACTACCATTTAATGTTGTATTGTGTGCCTTTTGACTACATTTATGTTTAAGGTAGGCTTTATGATTTTTCTTGAAAAAACAAAAAACTCTAGGCAGCTACTTGATTTGTTTCGCTAACTACTCCCATTCATGTTAGGACTTCCATTGAACACCCTGGATTGATTGAAAAATTATTAATTCCTGCTTTGGCTCTTTTTTGATACATGAGGAAAGCATTTAATATCGTATTCGACTTAACAATCTGCCTCAACCGGTGGTAGAGTGAAACCATGAAGAAGGGAAATGGAAGGAATTATGTTTTCTTTTCTGAGAATAGATATAATGTATTTCAACTCGTGTTAAATTTATTGGGTTTTGGCAAGTGGATCCATGCAGAAAATTATAATATAAATGCAATAGAGTATATATTCATTGTTTATCTATCTTCTTCTGATCAACAGTCTGATCATTATTATTATTTTTTTTTTTAATTTTGAGAGATTTATAGTTATAATTCTCCTTGTCAGTTATTCATGCAGTAACATGAATTTTGTAGTTATTGTTAGAGAACATTCTCTTTCTCACACAATGAGGATCAAATGATTATCGACACACATAATAATATCACATTGAGCTCAATGAGTTTTAATTATCCAATCTCTTTATTGACTGCTTATAAGATACTTAAGTTTTCCTAGAATTAAGATACATCCATCAAGTTTTGGAATGCACCTAAAAAGTTTCATCCTCTCGTGATGTTAATTTCAATTTTTTAGTTGTTCTTTCAACAGTTAGTACTAATATTGCTCGCTCTCAGCATTAATCGGATTAAAATGCTGATAGTTGCATATTATCATGGTTATAATCCTCACTCGTATATTGTGTTTATAGTTACACACTCTACTACTATGCATGGAAAACTATGTTGTGTCTCCTTGTTGGAAATGTCCTGGCCATGTCAAATTCTTATTATAAATCCTGATGCTCGTGCATGCATCCGTGACTTACTGTAATTTGATAATTAATTGTCATGTTTGCACATATACACATCAAGATTGTATCATTTTTTGTTATCCAGCCTTGGTGATAGGCGAAAATTTCAAGGATAGGTCATGGAAATTCTTAAGCATGAACACATTTAGCCGTCTAGTTATATCTTTGATATCTTTTTAGTTATCTCGCTTTCTAGATATCGTCACTGTACCCACTAATGAAAAGAATCTGTCATACAAATGGATCTGACAATAAATTCATGCTCAATTATGGATTTTTTTTTTTTTTTGTTTACTTCGATACGTTATTCCCGTTTCCTGCGTGGTGCAGATTGTTGATGGAAGGCTGATTTTGGTTGAACCTGCGAAAGAGAAATGAGCTGGAAGACTGTGCCTTATATACAGTGATCACATTCGTCCGTGAACTAATCTTTTGAGTAAAACTTGATCAAATATAATCAGAAGTAGGAACTCAAGGCTCCTCGTGTTTTTTTTATGTTCAGGTCTCCTTGGTTTCTTATTCTTTGGTCTTCAAACGATGAACAGTACATTGTGAGAAACACCAGTTACCAATTGAGACATTGTGATACAAAAAAATTGCACAACTGGATTCTGTGTTGGTTTCAAATTTAAAATTTGAAGTTAATGTCTAACAATAGTTTTATTTAAGACATTTGCATAAAGCCACAAACAGAATAAAACTTGTATTCACTTATAGCTAAAAATATAAACAAAGTAAACCGTATATAATTGCACTTTGGTTGAGAGAATTAAACAGGATAAAAATAAGATTAGGTATATTGGTGGGAAAGGATGAGAAATAAAAAGTTTAAAAATAGTATAATTGACTATATATATTTTTTACCTACTTTACTCATTTTTATTATTTTTAAATCGCTTTTCAATAAATTGCCTTTAAGATTTACTTTATTTTATCAATTTATTTTTGTTCGACTTACTTCTATTTTCGCCACAACCAAAGCATGATAGATTTACTCCTAAATTATGTATCGGAATTTAGGAAGAAATGATACTGTTGAACGAGCTACGCATCGTTATTCCACTTGATTCCAATGCATTCCATTCCTTTTAAATTTAAAGCTAAATAATATATTCTAAGGTTTGTTTAATTTAGTCTTTCATCTCTTAAAAAAATCCTTTTAGTTTTTTCTTTTATCTTTTTAATGCTTCAATTTGATCTTTTTCTTCACAGGCATAATGATCATTAATAATAAACTTTCATGTGTAAGGAAACAACATTATGTGCATTTCAATACTAGGTGCCAAAATCAACCTTCATGCTCACACTAACAACAATTTGCAACTCATTTTTTTCCAAACACTTTAAACTACACAATGTCAATTACCAACTCACAAGCCAGACTTTTCATTTACAAATAAGCAAAATACGTTCGCATAAAAACTAACATAGCTTTTGATTCAACTTAATAATACTCATACATTTTCTAGTTCTTAAATCCATCAGAAATGTAGCACCGTCAACCTTAGATAGATTGAACAATATTAACATGAAAACTACGATTATCCCTAACACAAAAAACATAACATAAAACTTCGAACATTTTCTATAATATTTTAATGAATTTCAGAAGTTCAAAATCATATTCCTTTTAACACGTTTCTTCCATCTTCAATTTATAAACGTCAATCAAAAAGTATATACTTGTTGTCTTCGTCTTCCTTCAACAATGAGAAATGTATAAATAATTAGGCTACAAATTTTAACTGTTGTAACAGAACAAAATTCAGGACTAAGGCACATGAAGAACAATTTTAATAATTTAGCCTAAATTTAATATAAACAATTAAAAATTTTGAATCATCCTCTGTTTGTGTTATTAAATTAAATCATTTTAGATAAAATTCTAAATAAGAATGTTAAATAAACAAACTTTTAATATTGTTAAAAGGACGAATCAGTGGTTGTGAGAGAACCCACAGCTTATTCAAAAAGCCATTACGCCCTATTTAGAAACACTATTCACACTTGATTTGGATAATATTTAAGAAATAAATTAACTCTAAACATAGATTCACATATTAAAACCATTAATATATACAAGATAGTAAAAACAGAAAATGGAGGAAAAAAACATTTAAAACAAGATGTATACTTTGATGTAGCATAATCCTATGACTCAGACAAACAAATAGGAATTGTAGTGTTTCAAAGAGTTTAAATTTTCTTCTTCACTCAGTGTTTAAGTGACTAAGTGCCTGAAAATCTTAATCGCCCACCGGCCATTATTGTCCTTAAACTAGTACTTTATTCTAGTAACTTGCGTTATTTAATTAGTACGTTGTATAAATATTTGCCATTATAACTTGTCTATAATTTCGTCGTAGAGGTGACATATGGGAAATTAGGACATTGTAGGGGTTTATATTCATCCATTAAGATTCGTATTATAATTAGTAAATTATACTGATATGAGTAAGATTTGTTTGCAATTTTTTGAGCCTGATTTTGATTGAACATGCTAGATTCAAAGCAAACCAGTTTAGGAAACTTTTTTAGGATACACTTTCTTACCTAGATTCATCATTTCTTTGTTGTCTTCTATATACCCAATCTTTATAAGTTTTGTGAAGTGTGTCCTAGTGAGTAACCTTTACAATAAAAACTATTAAGACATTTCTTCTTAATTAGAAAAAGAATTTGTTTTCCCTTTTGATTACTATTATAGAATATGAATGATAATGCATTATCGATGTTATTGTGATATAAGAGGTTTGGAGGAGTCTTTTCTAATAAGGATGGAAGATTTTGTCCAACCACCTTAATTAACATTATAAAAATTATGAATGTTCATGCGTTAATTGCGACTGGATGAAGATTTTGAATGATTAAATTGTTAAAGTTATCTTATAAAAAAATTTATAATTGAACTTTTATCTTTGTTTTTTCTAAAAAAAAAAAAAACATTATTAACGAG
>Ga0123340_1001661_pt1 | contig 18865 bp, 8 predicted proteins | sample SirMexnodulemix_FD_89961 | JGI IMG/M metagenome (GOLD analysis project Ga0123340, IMG submission 89961) | Root nodule microbial communities of legume samples collected from Mexico - Siratro Mexico nodule mix | ecosystem: Host-associated > Plants > Roots > Nodule | place: Mexico: Nepantla... | reverse complement strand
GAATATATTCATATTAATATTATTTTCATTATTTATTGTCAATGAAAATGAAGGTGCATGATCAATTATGCTAGAAGCATAATAAATTATTTATTGTTTCTAATTGACGTTGAATTTCCTTCATGAAGCATAATATTAAAAATGCCGTATAATAATTCAAAACAAGTTTGGCACACGGATTAAACGCAAATATTTGTTTACGAAAAAGATTAGACAAAAAAAAATGTAATATGTTGTTATTATAAATGATTAAAGAAATGTCCAATAGAATATAAAAATCCTTACACCAAATATAGCTGTAATAATATTTTTGGTGAACATACGATGATTGTAAAAAATTAGGTGCTTTGGGTATATATATGGGCCTTGGCCCAAATTATGATAAAAGTGAAATTTGGCTTCGAAATAGGTAACGAACCATCTCTAGAGAAAACTAACGTCGCTGTGTGAGTGTGAGAGAGAGTAGGAGCCAGAAACTGCTACTTCTTCGACCCACTTCCAACTTCAAAACTTAAACCCTAGTTCTCTCTCGCTCTCTTCTGCGTCTTCAACCATGTCAGCGATGCTCGTAAGTTCACTCTCTCGCTCTCTTTCTTCTCCGTTGCGTGTTTTCGTAACCTAACCTAAGTCTGGAAATGGTGGATCAAACAGCAACCTCAGATCATTCTGCTGAAGGAAGGCACGGACACTTCGCAAGGGAAGCCGCAGCTGGTGAGCAACATCAATGCCTGCACCGCCGTCGCCGACGTCGTCCGCACCACCCTCGGCCCTCGCGGCATGGACAAGCTGATCCACGATGACAAGGGAAATGTCACCATCTCCAACGATGGCGCCACCATCATGAAGCTCCTTGACATCGTCCACCCTGCCGCCAAAATCCTTGTCGACATCGCTAAGTCTCAGGATTCTGAGGTAAACTTCTAACGCTTCCCCTGCCATTCGATCTACTGCGATGCCGTAGATTTTTTATTTCTTTTATACAGTTAAGATTTCTCGCTTTCTTTTGGATTAATTCAGATGTTTGGAATTGCTTGTTTGCAAGTAAATGATGTATTGTTATTCTAATGTTTTTTCTTTTTACGAATGTGAAAAGGTTGGCGATGGAACCACCACTGTTGTGTTGCTTGCAGCTGAGTTTTTAAGGGAGGCCAAGCCTTTCATTGAAGATGGTGTTCACTCTCAAAATTTGATACGGAGCTATAGGACTGCAAGTTCCTTGGTACAGAGCTCTCTCTCGAATGTGAATTTTTATGTTTGAGTAGATTTATCTATAAGGCTCAATAGAGGAAATTAAGAAAGTAAAATAAATTGAGCTTTTGTTACAAGTTAAATTAATTTAAATACTTTTAACCTTTGTAAAGTTCTCTCATCTAACTTCTCTAAAGTTCTGATTTGAGTAAGTTTATTATGCTCGTGAGAGATGTTTGACTCCTTTCATCCTTTTTTTTTTTTTTTCTTTTCTCTAACAAGTGTTTGTGGAAAAAATTATCGAAACAGGGCCTCAGTTTTTGTTTGATTTTTGTCTTAATGTTAATGCTGGAAGTGGAAGTATGTCACGGATTTGTCACATTGTATGTCTTTTTTAACCATTGGTACAGGCAATTGAAAAGATTAAAGAGCTAGCTGTTAGCATTGAGGGGAAAAGTCTAGAGGAAAAGAAAAGCTTGCTTGCAAAGTGTGCTTCTACCACACTTTCTTCAAAGCTTATAGGTGGAGAGAAAGAATTCTTTGCATCCATGGTTGTGGATGCTGTAATTGCAATTGGGAACGATGACAGATTGAACATGATTGGAATAAAGAAGGTACATGCTGCACTTTCTCTTTTACATTGGTGATCGTGTGATGTGTTTTTTTAGTAGAGTAAAGCTTATTGGCAAACTAAAATGCTAAAAATGGGGGCCCAAAGCTCTTAAACAAAAGGTTACTGTAAAAAAAAAAAAAAAAAAACTGACAATGAGTATGGGTATCCTTTCACTTTTTATATCTATGTGCATGTTCCTGCAGTTCTAGTTATTGTTTGAGGTTGCTGTTTATCCTAGCCCGGATTTTATGATTTTGCGTTAGGTTATCCAAACACTAGTCTCAGCACATGCAAGCAGGTTACATTAAGATCTTGCTAAAAGCTTGGCGGCATATATTTTTTCACGTGCTATATAGTATATAGTCATATATTCACAGTCTCCATTGGTTCATAGGGTTCGCATTGTACCTTAATAACCAATTTTCTATTCAGAGAATTTTGGAATGCATTTTCCAAAGCTTTTATTCATGATTTATTTTTATTTTTTTTATGTTTTTCCTTATTTGTACTTTTTTGGAAGACTTAATTTTTCAAGATGTACTTGTCTGTCAAGGTTATTGTTATTAGTCTGTTGTCCCTTTACTGTCAACTTTAGTTTTAGTGAATCTTCTTGGTCTTTAAAAGGGATTCTTCTTTGCTACCTTCTATTCTATCAACATTATCAATTCAGCAATTTTTTTGTTTCAACCTATTTGTCGTTTTAAAATATCAAGAAAACATTGGTTATTTCTTTTCAATCTTGTTCCCTCCACATTGACATTAGTGCTCATTAACTGTTATCTTGATAATTGTAAAATGAAGTCTATTTCTTTTTTTTTATTGATGAATTATTAATCATACCTTGTCTTTTCTTTAGGAAAATTATTAGTTTCCTTAATTGTTGTGCAATACTCTAAAGAGAGAATTATTATTGAATGAGTATTAAGAGTAAAAGAGTGTTATAAGCCTTTTATATATAGTGTTTTGCACCTTCCCCCATTAAAGCCTCCTAGTTTTCATATTTTTGAAATTAGATTTATCGGGCTTCCACTTATGCAAGAGCAAATATATGTTATATTTGTTTTCCATGTTCTATAGTATTTTCTTTTTTGGAGTTTTAAATGTGTGCATGTGTATTCCATAACTGAAATTATTTTAATACAAAGTAGATCAATTAACTTAAGTGGTTACAGATGAAAATCAAGGAGTTTTACTGTCATGCAGAATTTGTTTTGTGGTAAATCTTTAATTCAAGAAATTAAAATTGTTATTTAGAAACTTATGCTTAAAATCAATGGTCTTTTCATATGAAGTAAACTCTTCAAGTTTATGAGTCGAGTTTATGGAGCTCCCACAAGTTTAGGTAGACTCTTGAGATTGATAATCTTAGTTGAGACTCAGGTTTTCTTCTACAGGTTCCTGGTGGTACCATGCGGGACTCATTTTTAGTAAATGGTGTTGCCTTCAAGAAGACGTTTTCATATGCTGGGTTTGAGCAACAACCCAAGAAGTTTCTCAATCCAAAAATTCTATTGTTAAACGTTGAGTTGGAGCTAAAGTCTGAGAAAGAAAATGCTGAAATAAGGTGTTTTATTTTAAAATTCTTGTTTTCACAATGTTGACCTGGGATCTTAGGAAGGATTAGATCAGACTTTTTTTTTTTTTAATTGTTCTCTACAGGTTGTCGGATCCTTCGCAATATCAGTCAATAGTTGATGCAGAATGGAATATTATTTATGACAAGTTGGATAAATGTGTCAGCAGTGGTGCCAAAGTTGTTCTTTCACGATTGGCCATTGGTGATCTAGCTACCCAGGTTTTAATCTATTTTTATTCTAGTTCAATTTTCTTCACTATGATTTCTCTAAACTCCATAAAATATTCAACCTTTCTATTGAATAATGTGCAAAGTGTGGTGTGTGTTACCTCCTCGCAGGATATTTTCCTGATACATTTCATGCATTGTCTCTTGTGTAGTAATGCACTTTTATTTTTGGTTTGATTTTATATTCTTGTTAACTTGTTAGTTTTTCACTTAATAAGTGTAGATTGCTGACATCATTATTAATTGTTCATAATTATGGTTTATAATTATTCCTTTACTGTGTTTGGTAAAGCCTTTATGGGATATCACATTTAGCTATTTTTAAAATAATTTGTCCTTGAAACAGTATTTTGCAGATCGAGATATTTTCTGTGCTGGTCGTGTAGCTGAAGAAGATCTAAAAAGGGTTTCTGCTGCAACTGGTGCAACCGTACAAACATCTGTTAATAACATTATTGATGAGGTTGCACATTATTTGTATGACTGTTAAGATTTGATCTTTTTGTAATTTCATTTATTACTGCTGAACTTGTGATTTATTTGCTTGAAGATCCTTGGAACATGTGAGGTTTTTGAGGAAAGGCAGGTTGGAAACGAGAGGTTCAATATTTTCAATGGATGTCCATCTGGCCAAACAGCCACCATAGTTCTTCGTGGTGGAGCTGATCAGGTCTGTTAGATGTTGTGTGATAACTGTTTATCAAACTTGTTGAACTCATAGATATGCTAATCTTGGGATTTTATATGATATTTGATTTTTCCTATTTTCCTACAGTTCATAGAGGAAGCAGAGCGAAGTTTGCATGATGCAATCATGATCGTGAGGAGGGCTTTGAAGAATTCAACTGTGGTTGCTGGGGGTGGTGCTATAGATGTATGTGTCTAAAATTTGTTGGTAGATATCACTGGATTATATTTGTCAACATATTTGAGTTTAAAATGTTGTTCTCGTGGGTAGATGGAGATAAGCCGGTACCTGAGGCAGCATGCACGAACTATAGCTGGAAAGTCTCAGCTTTTCATTAACTCCTATGCAAAAGCTCTTGAGGTAAATGCTTTTGGAATTTGAGCCAAATCCATAGTTTTGGAAGGGTATCAGATCATGTCTTACATTCGAAGATTATGGTTATTTTGATTGTTTTTTAATGCAGAAAGTTACGGTATTATTGCAGGTTATACCTAGACAACTATGCGACAATGCTGGATTTGATGCAACTGATGTGCTGAATAAATTAAGGCAGAAACATGCACTTCCTTCTGGTTGGTTTGCCATCTTTTTATGTGAATGCAGCATGCTGGTTTACATATATGTGTTGTACAATTACTTGCGTGCATGCTGACATATATTTATTTTTCTGCTTGTTACAGGTGAGGGGGCACCATATGGGGTGGACATAGCCACCGGTGGAATTGCTGACTCTTTTGCTAACTTTGTCTGGGAGCCTGCAATTGTGAAGGTATTACCTGCAATGATTTACATAATTTTATAAGCTGGTTCTGATGTTTTATGTGTGCGGTGTTTAAGTTGATTAATCAATTTGCAGATCAATGCTATAAATGCTGCAACAGAGGCTGCTTGCCTTATCTTAAGTGTGGATGAAACAATTAAAAACCCCAAGGTAAGTCTATTTCTGTCATTGTATGAGCTGAGAATTTTTTCTTACGTTCTTAAATTATCTCCTGGAGATGGTCTACTTGGCTTTGAGGAGAGAAATAGTGAGGGTGGAAATAGAGAAGAAATAAGTTGAGAAAAATATATGTAAGAAATAAAATTGAGTGTTCAGTTATTTGGTAGAGTAAAATTAAATGAGCAATAAAGAGTGTTTTGAAAGTTGTATAATGATTGATTTGATATGCAATAAGGAGAGAAATAAAGATAAGTAGGAATAGGTTAGAAATAATAGTATGTGGGACCACAATTTTTAGAAACTAGTTCTCTTCTCCTTTAACCAAACCGACAAAATTATTTCTCTCGCCCCCTCCTCTCTAGCAAACGAACCATTCACACAATTTTGAAGGAATTATTGATCTCATACTATTATCAGTACTATATATACATTCTAATTTCACCTTAAATCGGTCAAGGATATGCACTTTGAAAGGGTAATGCTTTTTTATACTTTTCTGCACGTCAAGAATTCCCTGCACATTAAGAATTATGCACATACTGTCGAAAAGCTTGTAGACAATTTTGATTGATACTGTTCCAATTGTTCTATTGGGATGGGATCTCATATTGTGACTTTTTTTTTTTTTTTTACATTAATTTGAAGAATTATATCGTCATTTCTACTAACTATACCTTTTATTTTTCTTTATGTAACTAGGTTTTAAATTTTTTTTCTATTGCTTGTTTTATTCTGGCTACTGTCCTTATGCAGCTGATATTTGATTTTATCTATTTAACATATGTAGTCTGAGAGTGCACAAGGAGACGCCGCTGCAAGTGCCATGGGCAGAGGTCGTGGAGGCGCATTCCGTGGACGTGGACGAGGGATGCGAAGATGATTAGGAATTCATCCTATTATATTACGGATTGAGTGTCTGGTGCATTGTCTAATTTACGTGAGGCCAATGCATGCTTGTTTCTACTAGAAGCATGCCGATTTTTGAACCTATAAGCATGAAATGAAAATGTAATGGAGATTCCGGTAACATCATCTGATCAAACTAGGATTTTCAAATAGCAGTGTTAGAGTGGGGTAGTCTTTCTGCCGATCATTTTATACTTTGGGGAGCGGTATGATTGCATGGCAGATGATGGGACTTGAGCTTCGTGTGAAATTTTGCGTCTTGTTCTACAATTTTCAACTATTTTTTTATTTCGTATGCATATAAACATGTTATTTCAATCTTTCTCTTTCGGCTATGAAAGTCACCAGTGAATTATGTGGCATAAAAATCCTTAAAAAACTTATCTTTGTTTGCGGTAGTTGGTAAAGGATGTTTATTATAACTGTTAAAACAATTTTATTAATATTATGAATACCTTAAAACGACAAATTAGCATTAAATTATACGAGTGTTAGGTAGCCTAGATTTAAACCATCGAGTTTGTAATAAATGCTACTAAATCTCCATAATCTAATGGTTGACACGATGTCTTCCTTGATCCCATCAATGATCTAATTCACAAGCCATTTAAGTAGGGCATTAGATCTGTCCTTGAATTATAGGTATTAGTTTAATTCTAAAATTAGAAGATAGTTTTAGACATTTGAACAAGTTTCTCCATAACTTCCTTGGGATAAACGAAAAAGTTTATAAGCTAAAATTAGCTAACCTCGTAAAATCTGTTATAAAGTTTTAAAATTTTATTTGTAATTTCTATATAAATTAATTTTAATTTATAGAAAAAATAATTTTATATTTTTCTCTTTAAAAAAATTATGAGGAAACTTGTCCAGAATCAACTACTGACTTTTAATATTATTGCCATCAATGAATTTGATCTGACATTATGTAATCAATTAACATAACCCTTTAATTTGACAATCATAAGTTCATTTAGTCTCCGATATTAGGAACCGAAGTGACTAATACGCAACGGATTAGATTGACTTGTAAAAACAGGGATTCAAATGATTATCATTGGAATTTGAAAATCAAATTGACACACCATTAACAATAGATACTAAATTTATTGATGATTACTAATGTCAGACATAATTTATGAAGAAAGTTTTGTATAAACTCCTTTCCATCAAGATATACATCTTGTAAGTCTTTTTTATTTTTCTTTTTATATTTTCTTGAAATGATAGAAATCTTGCAATTAAGGATAATAACTACCGAAGGAGTATGTATTAAATGAGCATCAGTGTGAATGAGGAATAATAATTATGACTTATAAAGCCTGCCCATTGCTACGTGTATGTATGAGCTAGAAAAATGAGCTTTCATTTTCTAAAACGATTAATTTGGAAACAGTAAAGTAGCCAACAAATATTAAACAGCAAAATCAATCACAAGATGCAGACTTTGAAGAAACAGGGATCCTCAGTACTACAATCTTGAAATGATTACAAATATTCTGATTCAACAATTTAGTAATGAACTTCGTAGTCAAAAGCATTGCAAGACAAATCCATATCTAATGAAAAGAGATGACGAAAATTCCATTATGCTACAATTATAAATCTCAGAATCCTGTGAGCATAGTAGTGGCCTGATCAGTTGCTTTGGCTTCTACAGGAATGGTGGCAATATTATCCATCGACAAGGATACCTAGGTCTCCCCTCCTTTCCATCAAATAACTGCACATTCAACAATAAAAGATGGACACATGATTCATGATTCAAGTGTGTAAAAAGGGGAAAAAGACTAATAGTATGTCAGGGAACATCTTTTACAACCAACAAACCATGTCTTTCATGTGAAAAACATAAGAACTAAAAGTAGTACCATTTCCAAACATGCTATAACAATATTCGTTATTATAAAAGATATTTTTTTTAGTAAAATAACACAGAATCCAGATGATGACCTTGGCATAACCAAGCAAGAAAGATTATGATGGAGTCTAAAAATCAAGTTAGCCACAACCCTTTTGAGCTCCTCAAAATTTAAAACCAGACAGTTTAGGAAAAAACACAGTAAAGTTATTTATTTTATAAAGTATGTGTCTTTATCTTTTACAAGAAAGCTTTCTGGTGGAATGCACACATTTTTCTGTAGACCATATTGATGAACTGAAATGTAAAAGGTAAGGAGACATACCTTCTTTAAGCGCCTGTGCTTGGCAAAAGCCCAGTTGGTCATGATGAAAGTAGCAACCACAAGGAATACATAACCTGCCACAGTTTGAGTTGCAATGTTGAAGCCCAGCCACTGATAGATCTCGGTTGTGTAATTTGCGCAAGTAACAATATTGAAGAGAAAGCCCTTTGGGATTTGGTATCCACCTTCACCACCAGGACTGCGGAGATTCTTCAGTATAATATGGCAATAAAAATTTGAAACTTGACACAGTATCCCAAACCCAAACCCAATCTTCATCTGAAGGTCACTGACAGGAGTATATAGAGGGTGGTTCACATAGTAAGCAATATATGATCCAAAGGTCCAGTAATAAGCACAGTTACGGAACACATTGGAAATGGGTGAGGTTGCATGGCTGAAGCGATGAACAAAAAAAGTTTCCAGAATTCGTTTGGCATAATGGAAGCACCAGTAGTACAAGGCGTATGTCTGCACAGGGTGGATGACACGTTCACCTTTGTAACCCAAGTATTGGTAAACAGGGAAATAATAGAACACTGGATAGATAAGCAAAGGTCCCAAATACTCGAAGAAAAAAAGTGTTTGATAAGAAACTTGAGGGCCCAAGTCCTTGAATACAACAGTTAAGGATTCTGAGTTTCCACTAGTATAGTCCTGCAGACTCTTCTTGTAATTAAGGACAACAGGCCTTTCCTTCGATCCGGGTGCGACCGGAAGTGTCAAGCGCTGCCTTGATGGGTACTTCTTGGCTGTAAGTGAAGATTCAAATCATGTTAATCCAATGGCACCAAGAGACAGAGTTACACTTACAGATAAACATTCTTTTTGTTCCAAGAGAGGTACTAAGATGGAAAAACAAAGCCATACAATAGTAGCAGGAGTTATATCTCTTTACATAATTTCAAAAATGTCACCTCGTTTTTTCTTTATGTCTGTTTCGTGTTAACCGACGTCTTAGCATGTGTTTTTTCTACTAGTGATTGAACTAGTGTTATCATCATCAAGACTAATTCATTTAATTTCACATCCAATAAAAAATGGGTTATGTTTCATAAGCTGAGGAACATTTGAATATTTCAACTTCAACAACGTGGAATAGATTTAACCAAGAAGCTACTAAAAAAGGCTTGCAGATCTAATAATCTAATAAAATATACTAGTGACCTGTTAGGGCAAACTTCTCTATAAAACTCTTACGAGAGAGAGCAAAATGAAATGAGTTTCTAAGTTAAATCCATAACTTCATAAAAGCAAAAGTATTCATACCAATACACCTCCAATTTGCCTCCATTCATGAACACTCTTTAATAATAATTTACCTGATACGGCTAAGATACAGATGAAAACCTACCTCAGGATACAGTTTAATTTGAAATAGACACAGATCTTAGTATGTATTCATGCTTCTTCAGTCTCAATAATACTAAGTAGTAAGAATGACAAACATCAATGCACATCAAAGGCTGTTATCAAGTATCATCACATGGTGCAATAAGTTAAATCCATCACCAGAATAACTCAAAGAACATCACAACACTATAACTACCATCCATATATAAGCGCAGACTAACTCGATTTTAGTCATTTTACATCTAAAATGTTACCTTAAAAAGGTAATTTATACATAAAAATAGTAGTAAGTCACTTACTTTGCTTATGAATTGCCTCCTGCAGATCTGCTACAGTAGCCTACACAAAGAATTAGAAGGATAAACCATAAATAAGAAATTATTACTCTTAAAAACAAACTCCCCGTTTGCCAATCGAAAATATAGTCAAAATGGGGGAAATTTATATAGAGAAAAACCTAGTTCCCCATAATCGATATGCGATATCAAAACCACCATAACAGCAAAAAAGTTAACAAGATGTCAAAAAAAAAAAAAAATAAATAAAAAGAGTGAGAAATTTAGAGAGAAAAAAAGACATACAGAATCGCTGAGGTGAATGCCACCTTTAACCACTTCTCTTCCACTGCGAGAAACCACAGTGACCTTCATCGTTGCGAATCGATAAAGGGTTGCTATATGCAAGATCCAACAGCACTATGGGTCTGAAAACAAAAATAATGAAGATTCACATCAGCAGCCACAAACACACTGCAAAGAGTGCGATTTTTTTCTCTTCGAAGCTATTAAATTTGCAATCACTTTAACCCCCCATTTAATTTGCATCAATTAAGACGGAATATCCTTCAAGTTCCAAGCTTTTTAGATTTTGTAATAGTGGGTAAAAAAGAGCTAGCAAAAGACAATAAATTTGACGAAGAAACTTGTGATTCGATTATCACAAAGAGTGTGGGTCACCGTAAAATCAGGAAAAAATGAACAACAAGAGCTGGTTGCTGAGACATGAATGACCCAATTGGAGGAAAATAAGAGAGTCAGGAGGAAGAAAGGAGAATCACCTGAATTGGACAGAGAGGGAAGGAGAAAGGAGATATGTGTGTGTGTTTGACAGTTGTTGCTACTGACAAACACAAAGGAAATGTTAGCTTACAAAATTTAATTTGAAAATAATATATTATATATAGATAAAGATTATAGATGGGAGATGATGAATTAATGTGAAGTGTGGGGAGTAGAAGATGAAGACATGCATATGCATATTCAAACATTAATGTGAAGCAGTTGGGGTTGGACAGCTAACCCTTTTGGCTCATCATCTAAAACTCACCACAAACTGTGTTCATGAAATTGACAGTGAAAATTTTTATTTTGAGTGATTAAGGTTGAAAAAAAAGTATATTTGTATTTGTGAATAATTCTTTTTTTCTTTTTTAAAAAGTACTTTTTGTTTTAATGGTATAGAAAAGTGTAAATATTTGTTTTATCACTATAAAAGTGTATGGATATTGTATGCTCAGAATAAATTATTATTAATGAAACAAATTAAATATTTTATATTTTTTTTATGAAAGCTAGGTGAAAAACTGGATTTTAGAAATGGTGATTGTGCTTTTTTTTTTAACTAACATGTTTTGCTTTATGAAAAGGATTATATGACTAGTTTGTGACACCAATATACCCTTAGGATCATTACACAGATTCTACAAGATAGAGAGACAAGAAAATTGAACTTGTTCAAACTTTCTTTTTGTTTTTGTTACATTTCCTTTAAATAAATGAAGCAAAATGATGTATCAAATTGTTTGCAGGAGTTAGCTTGATCCTCTTTTCTATAGCTTCACATGAAGAAACCCTAAAATAGTTATTTTAGTGGCACATTCCAATCATCTTTCCCATTTTGTCAAAGTTGTGTGAGTTTCACCATATTATCTTTAATTTGCTTGACCTGAAAAAATAAATAAGCATGTGCTTATTTGGATTAAAAATTGTTGGTTATTAAATTAAGTTTTTTGTCATAAAAAAAATGAAAGAGAAAACCAAATGAAAGTACATATATAGTTGGATGGTAGTGCATTTACTAACTAACTACTACCCACTTTCTGCTTACCTGTTGAGAATTGATTATAGTTCTGCCTAACTACACCAAATTATTCTGTGCATTTTGTTTACCCACAATTGCCCAATTAACCATTCACTTTCTTTTTTTTAGGTTAAATTTGCCTTTTTAGGTGGGAGTAAACAAAAATAAAATTTCCCTAATATTAGATAGAGAAAGTGAGATGAAAAAAAAAATTTAGTGAAGACACAATTATGTAAATATGGTGGTTGAAAATTGAGTATAAATATTGTAAGGGATAAAATTGGGTGAGAGAAAAACACAAATGTATGGTTATATTGTCATTTATGTATTGACAAAAATCTCTTAAGCAATGCTATATATACAATTAAAAATAATTTTGATGTAAGAAAATATTAGATTCACTTTTAATTCTTAGTTTTGCCATTTTCCAGCATTAGTCTCAACTTTTTTATTGCATACTTAGTTTTTATATCTTAAAATTTAACGATAAGCTCATTCTTAAATATATATATATATATATTAATATTATATCTAAGTGATGCATTACAATCTCACATGTGTATCATGTTACCAAAGGATCAAAATTACATGATATATGATTTAAAAGACTAAAACTACATCATTATAGAAACTAAAACTGCACACTTAATTTTGTCCCAAAATATAGTGTCTACGAATAAAAAAATAATATAAAAGTTAAAAGTTCGTGGTAGCTCTCGTTAAAAGAATTAGTGTGGTGAAGAGTTAAGGTTTATTTTTTATTTTTTTGTATTATGAATAAGTTAGAGTTTATCTAGTAGAATGTTAAGCTTTCTACTATTAGTCTTGATTTTTTTATGTTTTTGTTTAAAATAAGTTTTGTAGAAAGTTAATTTTGTATTTACATGAGTTTGATTTGATTTTTCATTACTTTGTTCTTATTTTCTTTAATAATATATTTCATGTAATATGATATGATTGTTGACTTTTAGGTGTAAAGTGTCAAATTTCAAATATGAATTTTATAAAAAAAATAATATAAAAGAAAAAATGTTTGATGTATAAAAGATTGAAAAATAAAAAGATAAAAAAAACATATGTCCATAAATAAATCAAATAAAGATGAAAAACAAGCCGAAAAGAAGAGATAACATTCTTATTGCAGATCACGAGAATATGTATCGTTTCTTTCGTTCCCATTTATCTTCTTTTTTTAATCGTGATTTTTGTTTTCTCCTTTTGTTTTTTTTAATTTTTATTTATTATTTGTGCACATTATTTTAATTTTTATATTTTTAATTTGATAATTTTAAAAAATGAATTAAAAGATAAATAAGCCACAAAACTAAAAATATGTAATTTAGTTTTTAAGTTCCATAATTGTGAATTTTTGGTTAGTACAACTTCACAATTACGTAATTTTAATTTAAAATATTACAACGGTGTAATTTCGATTCTTATTATAGAAATCTTACAAATCAACATGTAGCTTGTCATCAACCAAGTTGCAGTTAAAATTTTCATTAAAAATTGATGGTAAACTAATGTCGAACTAAAATTGTTATGTTTTAAAGATCTAAGTATACAATTAAAAAATTTAAGAAACTAAAATTATAACCATAGAAAGCAAAACTAAATTTAAGTCTTCTAAAAGTAAAATATAGTTGTAAAACAGAAAGAAAAATAGAATTTGATAGTTAAATAACATCAAGGAAACTTACAACTTCAATAGAAACATAAACTCTAATACGTATAAATTGGTTCAAATCCAAGATGTCTGTGAACCAGTCAACATGTTCATAAGAATTTTTAGAACTTCAATGCCTATATTTATATGAACACTTTAGTGTCCTTGAAACAGAAATAAATCTCATAAGTTTATAACAGTGTCAAAAAACATAATTATGTTAAATATACAAGTGTAAGTTTAGTCATGTACGGAATCAAAATCAAAATAAGAAAGTTAAATAATATATAAAAAAATACTCATAAATTTAATGTTTTCAAATTTTGAATTGAAGATCGTGATATTTTTCTCCTGTATTCTTCAACAACATGATTATCCATAAAAGAAGTGACACATCAATTTTGTCTCTCCATATCAATTGCATTTATCTTCATATTTGAACTTATATAAACATTAAGTTCCTACCACCAATATCAAAGTCTTCAAACAGCCTTAATCTCTCTTTGGTCAACTTTAATTTTATAGAAGAAAATAGCACCCACGATTTTTCCATTTTCTTTTTCTAACTCCAATCCCCATCTCAGTTATGTCTGCTGATTGATATCAAAGAAGATGAAGAACACAACAAAATCCTTCATCTATTGGTCACTCTTAACTAGACAAATGGGAAAAAATTGGGCCTCATATTTGCCCTTATGCACTCATCATACAGAAAATTGATATCTTTGAAAACGGTAAAAAAGTGAATCCCATTGTTTCTTTGGATGTGATGTTATAGCCAGATTAGAGAGACACTATCATATTGCAACTGAGAAGTGTAGATTTTGTATTTGAAAGAGGGAGAAGGGGACAGTGATAAAACAATTCCAAGTTGTGGAACAGGAAAATAGGAACAATGATTCAGCATTGTTGATGATATAAGCAACGTAGAAGAGCATATTATATAATAATTCATGACTCATGCATGTCGTGTTAGCTTTTCTATATATAGTAAGTTAATATATGCTGAATTTTTTCATATAACTAAGCATCTTTTTACATCAAAACGTTTAGTAGATATACATAAGTGTATGCTATGATCACATTCATTCACCTTTTATTCTGCTCACAAATCATCAATCAAAGTAATATATTCACAGTGGCACTGTCAAAGTCTTATGATAAACTTCTGAGAAGTTTATGACAAATGTGCTTACACAAGCAACTTCATTATTCAAATTCTAAATGAAGAAAATCACAGAGACTTGGGTGATAGAATGGTTCTAACAAGATCATCCATTGCTCTTACCGAAGACCCTTTCTCTGTTATGGCCTTTCTCATGTGCCACGCAATCTCCTTTGCCTTCTCCTTCATCTCCTTTCCCTTGCCTTCTTTTTCCATAACTATCTCTATCACCTTCTTCACTTCCCTCCCAGAAATGGTAGTTTCCACAGTTCTAGTGAGCTCCACAGCCACACCCGTTTCCTCCACCAACATCTTCACATTGTATATTTGCTCTGCAGCCAGTGGCCACCCTATCATTGGCACCCCATAGCTAAGACTCTCCAACACAGAGTTCCATCCACAATGGCTCAGAAACACTCCTATGGATTTGTGTGACAGAATCTCCAACTGGGGTGCCCATTTCTGCACCAACAATCCACGCTTGCTGTCCCTCATTCTCTCCTCAAACCCTTTCGGCAACCATTCTTCCGTGAACTCTCCTTCAATGTCAAAACCAACAGGTGGCCTCACAACCCAAATAAACGATCTCCCACTCTCTTCCAACCCTTCAGCCAAGGCCATCATCTGGGAGGCACTGATCGTGTTCTGCGACCCAAAACAAACGTACACAACAGAATTCTCATCCTTCAAATCCAGCCACTCCATGCATGCTTCAAGAGCCACGCCAGAGTCCTTTCCCGAGCGATGTTTCGAACCCTTGGGTGCATCAGATGGAAGAATAGGGCCCACAGCCCAAATAGAAAGCTGAAGGTAGTCCCTCAGAAGCTTCAACCCCAGAGGCTCTAATTCCTCAACGGTGTTGCAAATCCACCCATCAGACTTCATAGAAAGCGCAATCTGCGGAAGGAAACACTGTGACCACTCATCGCTGCCATCAGCTTCTCTCAGAAATCCATGCAATTGAGAGCGGTGAAAGCGGTGGTTTTGAGGGAAGCCCGGAACCCAGAACTCATCAGAGTGTGTTTTCCGGTGAGGGAGGTTGATCCAGATGGAGAAGTAGGCCAAAGTTCCATATGCACCAGAAGGGGCAAAACAAATATTCCGAATGCCTAAGCTTTTCGCAACGCTGTTAACCCACCCCAAGAGACAATCAGATATTATGCAGAGTGGAGAATGACCCTCTTCTTCTGTGATTTGTGATATCAGAGAGCGAAGAGGAGCTTCAAGGGAGATTGTGGAACGAAACAGTTTGATGATTTGAGCGGCAGTTAAGTTCTCGGTGGTCTCTGTGTCGGGTGGCAAACCATGTTGGGTGGAGTTGTAGGGCAGCTCAGAAAGACGGATTTGATGAGGAGAAGCAGAAGAAAGTGCAGATCGAAGGTGTTGAATGTTGAGAGGGGTGGTGGCTATGGTGATGGTGAAGATTGTCGTTGAGTGTTGGATTTTTCTTGCGAGTGCGAGCAATGGGATGATGTGGCCTTGTGCCATTAAGGGCACCATCACGATGTGGCCATTCTTCTTCTCTGCCATTAGAAGTATCTGAAGCTAGTGTTCTTCACTGGTTCTGATACACAGTGTACAGATAAACTACAGTAAAAACATACCCTGATTGTGTGAAGATGGAGTAAGAGACATGAAATATCTCAAATTTGGTGTATTAACAGATAAATTATGTGCAGAATAGAGTATTAGTTAACACTTTTAACTAAACTTTTCTAATTAGAAAAGGAAAATGTTTGCTACACACCCAAAATTGATGATTTACTTGATAGTGACCCAAAATTAAATTTTACAATTTTACTCCGTATATTTGAGTTGAACTAAAAAGGACAGCTTTGTTTATAAATTAGCAAGAAATTCGGAAGAAAAGTTGTGGGAACATCTTTCTTCAATTTCTCAAACGCAAAATCTGATCCAAAATTAAATTTTACAATTTTACCCCGTCTATTTGAGTTGAAATACACCGGTGAATCTTTAATTAAAAAAAAGAAAAAAAATATATTTATATTGAAACGTGTTCCAAACACTATTTTCTCGTCCAAATTTACACCAACGAATCTCTGGTATAAATAAGTATCTACATCAGCCGAAATCTCACATGTCTTAATTTTTAGTGTGAAAATTTTTAATACAAATATTTACGTCGGCAAGTTTCTTAGACCTTTGTGAGATTATCCACACCCGTGTGAACTTCTAATAAAATTATTTATATTAACTAGCGTCTCAAACTTTTATAATCTTATTTATAATTTTGTAGAGAAACCTCTATAATAAATTCATCCGAAAATTTAATATTAAACTAAAATACATTATGTCAACGGTATAATATCTCAAAATCCTAACATATAATTATTCACAAAATTTAGTATCAATTTGAAATTAAATTTCACAGTCAAATCTTATTTAAGAAAAATACCAATCAAACGCCGTAATTTTATCAAATAAAAAAGTATTACGTGCAACAGTAGAAATCCAAGACTTACACATTCTTTACATTCTTTACTTATTTACTTATGTTTTCATTCTATCCCCTTTTCAATTTTTTTACTATAATATTTAGTTAAATTTTCATTCTATGGAATCTCCTTTTCAATTTATTTATTAAAATATAAGTTGTCGAAATAGTTTTTTTTTTGCTTATGGAGTAACCTTTTTCCAAATTTTAAAAATGGGTAACTTTTTTTTTTAATTTCGATTTAGGGTAAATCATGTTAAGTTGATATAATTTTAAACTAAGAATGATAGAATATCACTTAGGAGAGAATTAATTTAGATGAATTGAAACGGTGCCATAATAACATAATTTCAGTTTCAGTGTATTCTTTCTAAACATGGTACCATCTCAATTAAAAATAGTATTTAATTATTTTAAATTTAGCATTTAATTAATTAATTTCATAAATTAAGAATAGTGTTTAATTATTTTAAATTTAGCATTCAATTAAGAATAGTGTTTAATTATAAACACAATTTCCTGCACACGTTACAGTTACTGGGCTTTTGAATTAATTAATTTACGAATTATTAAATCCTAAATTTAAATGATTAAAGACTAAATAAAAAATATATTTCCTAATCCAGAATAATTAAATGCTGATCTTAAGCATATCAAATCATAAATTTAAATAATTAAAGACAAAATTAAAAGATAATTAATTCTTGAAATTAATTAATTAAATGTTAAATTTTAAATAATTAAGCACTATTCTTAATTATAATTTAGTCATGGTGGCACTCACATGTATCTATGATGACATGAAAAGATAGTGCCAACTGAAAAGAAAAAATTACCTATTATGAAAACCTGGGAAAAAAATTATCTCAAAATAAAAAAAGAAAACGTTGAAATACTCGTATATTTCTATTAAAGTGTATTGAAATCAATATTTTTGCTACTTTATATAAAATATGAGTTATTTGAGGTATATGCTAATCAACCGTTGAAATACTCGTATATTTCTATTGAAGTGTATTGAAATCAACATTTTTACTACTTTATAAAATATGAGTTTTTTTTTTAAGTATATGCTAATCAAAGTGAGTAACTGAAAATTCACACAAATAGATAAACTTAGTGACTAATGTATTAATCACAAAAATATTTTAGTTCGATACTAGAAAACAAAGTTTTAAACTAAATTTGTCATACTCTTGTTAGCGAAAACTATTATAATACAATATCTTTGTTAATCATTTTATTATAAAAAAGATTTTGACTTAATTAAATAATATAAATTTTGTTTAAAATCAAGTATTGACTAATATAAAATGAGGAGACGTGTCTTTATGAACAATAGATGTATTTTGTATAGCTCTTGTAGTTTTAGTATGCTTGTAGGACTAAGAAAAAGGGAAAGAGTCTTTTGGCTCAAACTTTAGTTAGTTATAATACTTACAATTTATGTATTGTTTCTCTTCTTGTATAAATACTTTTTATTTATTATTTTTTTGTTAAAAAATATATTTTCATTATACACCATACATACTTACACATATATCATATTAATAATAAACAAATTATCATAGTACTTTTATCTAATATAATTTTTATAAGTTATAAAAAATACTGTAATGTTTTAAATTAAACTTGTAACGGTCCTAAAGTGATTAATATTTTTTCAATTTTTCTATCTGTCATAGTGTTTTTTTTTTTACTTTACCAATTAACTGCATTTGTTATAAGGTTTACTTTGCCTATATAATATATTTTGTGGTTTCAAATATTATATTTTTGTATTTATATATATATAAATACACACACACACATATATATATAT
>Ga0123340_1001657_pt1 | contig 18872 bp, 14 predicted proteins | sample SirMexnodulemix_FD_89961 | JGI IMG/M metagenome (GOLD analysis project Ga0123340, IMG submission 89961) | Root nodule microbial communities of legume samples collected from Mexico - Siratro Mexico nodule mix | ecosystem: Host-associated > Plants > Roots > Nodule | place: Mexico: Nepantla... | reverse complement strand
TAATTAAAAATTATAATGAAATTAGATACGTATACAATACATTTTCAAATTAATTAGAATTTCTTCTGTTAATTTTTAATCAAATCATTATTACTATACTTTTATCCCACCTAAAACTGCACATCTCTTCATTCAAGAAACATTAATTATTAGTTTAAGTCAGACCCTTATTGGAACAATATTTATTATACAGTGTTGTGTGCATATCTATCTTTTTCTGTTGGATTTTGTCACCAAACACGGGATAAACAATTTCCACATGATCCGTAGAGCAAACTATTACCATTCATCATTGAAACCTTTTATATATTAAATAAATTTTAAAATAAAAAAAAACCATTAGTGTTAATTTAGCCTATATTAAATTATTTTAATTAAAAATTAATAATAAATTAGTATCACCTTAATCAATGTTATTTCAAGTTATTTTCAAAAAGTGATGTTTATGATTTTAGAATTCGTTATAAATATAATACAAGTTTAATATGTTAATTAGTGTAGACTTTTACATTTAATATTGATTTTTTTGGCTAACATTAATTTTTTTTTATAATGATATGCATAGTTCAAAATTTGATTTGAAACTTGAAAAAAAAATTATAAATTAAAAGTAACCTTCGTAAAAGTATTTGGTATAAACTTTTTTATTTAACATCTCTAAATTTTTATTTCAACTTATGTATTAGTTAGTTTTATTTTATAAAAAAATTATTTATATTTTTTCTTAGTTTTCTATTTATTGAAGAATTAGTCAAAGATGATATTTGTTTACATAATTAATATTTAACAGAACAATAATTTTTTATTAACTTAAACCAGTAAAACATTTTTCCCTTCAAGTAAAGTTGTTGAAGTAGATCAAAATTCATGAGTTCACTTTATTTAGAGTTTAGATTAAATTTGAAGTTTGTAACGAGTTAGACTGACGTGTACAATTCATTAAATTTAATAAAAATGGTCAATCGAAATACATAGGATAATAATAAATCCCTTATTTATTGAAGAACATCAAACCTTAATTCTTCTTCTTGTATGGATTTTCATTTTTTTCCCTACTTTTATTTTGCTTTAACTATTGTAGTAGTTGCAATATGTGAAAAAGTACATTAAAGAAGAATTAGTTGTTGGTTGAGTTGCTCCCATTATGGTTTCAATACAAAATTTAACACACATGCTACCTGGTTTACAAGTATACACACACCTTGCTTCATTTTTTTCTGATTTTTATGAAAAATAATTTTTTACTAATGATAGATAAATTAATTTTGACGTCCGAATAAATTTCTTTTGAGTGTCAATAGTAAACTAAGCTTGTAAATTAATTTATATGTTTTAAATTTTATTAGAACTTAAAAAAATTCTGAAAAATTATTTATTTTTAAATTAAATGGAGTAATCCATTTTGATTTATCTCCCTTAGGTGACTTGGATTCTCGTGCATAAATCAATTATATGTTAAAAAGAAGCTTCCACTCCATGCAAATACTAAAGTATAACAGTTGTGATAAAAACTTACAAATACCATAATCAATTAATAATAAGTTATCATGACCTGTTTAGAGATGTCATTTTCTAATTATGTTTTTTAATCTCTTGTTATAATGTATACCACAATTCAAAAAAATATTTGTTGGCAAAAGATAACTTTTGTACACTAAGATTTAAATTATGTCACAGTCATTTTCAAATTATATTTTATTGATGCAAGTACATATGTCACAAGATACTATATTTAATATTTTTTCCTGAACAAGTCATATGACAACTTTTTTATATGCCCATAGTTTTTAGGTTAAGAACTTCAAAATTTTAGTACTTCATGAGTGTTTGGTTGAGAAAAGCTGCGGGGCGATCAGTTTTTGTTTCTTGAGTTCAGTGTTTTATAGTTTCAGATGAAAAAATTGGAAGTTATTGGTTTCAGATGTAAACATTGGAAGTTATTAGTTTCACATGAAATGTGTTTCACTTGATGAGATGTTGAAATCAACTCTGTCCCAAATGAATTTGAACCTGATGGGTAGTGGTTGCAAAAGGGTAAGTGCACAGCACATGGGTAATTGATTATGGGTATATCATTGCATTCATCAGAGTATCAAAGAAAGTGACAAAAGAAAAAGATGTAACTAGTTAGAACCAACACCAAAGTGTTATGAGAAAAAGATGACAAAAATAATCCATAGATGGGTTCACGGGTCTCTTACTGTTCCTCTTCTTGTGTTCACTATTAAAGAAAGTGTGCATCCCAATAGCTACATGCCAAATATTCATTCATTCACTATCTTTTTTTTTTTTTTTTTCCTTCAAGCTTGAATTTCAACCCATTTATCTTGAAAAAGCTGCAAATTGCACCACTCCCTCTCTCCTACTAGGAATTTGTGCAGTTTAGCTGAAAACTTGTTGCCCAGAAAGTTAAATAGCTTTTTTCCTTCTAAAAGTGGCTCAAAATAAAGATAATGAGCGAACATGTGCATATAATTAGCTTCAAAGATCACATTATTTTCATATAGCAAGAAGTGGCTTGTTCAGCTCATGGAATCGGCTTCTTCTTGTTCTTGGCTGCAAGCCTTCTTCTTAGCATTGGTTTGGTTCTTTAACTGTGGATATGTCCATGGAGCCACCCCAGTAGCAAAAGTTGGTAACTTTTCAAAGGTGGAAGATGCTGGAAACTTTCATATTTACTATGGCCAGACCTTCAAAGTCATTAAGAATGCTGCTGATGGCCAGAGCTACCTTCTTCTACAGGTACTTACCTATGGAGATATCATTTTTTACTATATCTGAATTCTTTAGGTATCAATTGCCATGGGTCCTCATGATTTTCTTTGGGTTACTTTTGTTTGTATAAGCAAATAATAAAATGGGAAATGATAGAGATTTGTTTAGCCTAAATAAACTAGCTTGGATGAGAAAATCTTCTCAAAATGCTTTCTAATCTAAGATAGGGGAATTTTAAAATAGATCAATAGTTTTGCAGCTAATAATAACAACCTCTGACGTGTTCTGTTACTTCAATGACTGTTTTTCTTCTGTTGGGAATGTATGCTAGAAGAAATCAAACATAGAAATTACTGTTATTCTAATTATTTGCATGTTTGCTGAATTTTTCATGCTAAGTTGTGCTTCTTGCCTACTCAAATTTTTCTGTCAATTCTGGCAGAATAATTCAAGGATTGCTTCAAGGACTAAATATTGCACATCAAGAATTAAGTCATTTGTGATACCATTGTCAAACTATTCTGTTGATACTACTTATTTTCCAGGTATGCCTTGCATATTCCTATCTCGCTTATCAGTCTCACTCTTGTTCATTCTGTTTTTTCTTAGGAAGCAAGATTCTATAGCATATAACACCATCAATCATAATATATCAGCAAATCAATCTAGAAATCAGTTCAATGTGCCAATGCTAAAACAAATGATTTGGCTAGTCAATTTAATATTTTTTTTTCATCACAACTTAACGATGTCTTATTATTGATCAACATATTTTTACTGTAATTGTATCTTTCACCCATGTTGTGACTAACTTTTTCTTTTGCCTATCGGGATTGGAACTCAAGTTTCCTTCTTAGAGGTGAGAATCTCTTACTAGCACAAGTTTACATTTTAAGGTTTTGGTGGGGTTGTCAAGATCAAGATAGTATGGATTGCATCCTTCTTAAGTTTTCATATTCTTGTTTTGAATAGCTTTTAGGTTTAGTGGAGAGCTTGAAAGGCATAACCTCAGACAATGTTGCTTCTCCATGTGTGTTGAAATTATATCAAGGAGGACAGATACAAATGTTCAACAATAGTGATTACCAAAAGCTTGCACAGTTTTCTTCATACTTTCTTAGTGATGATGATCAGCAGTCAGCTTGCAATTCTGCAACTTTTGCTCCCTTTATGGAGAATACCCCTTTGCAGGTAAGCAACTAAAAGTAGCTCTTTATAAATTTTTAAAGCCAAAAGGATTAGAACTTATGTGTAAGGTAGTGTCATGTACATGGATTACCATGATCTTTTGAAACCAACATTTGCTTCTAGTATAGTTCAATAACCCGTGTTGGATGTAATGGACTTAGTCCATATATTTTGTGTGATTCATATCTATAAATATACAACCCTATATGTTCATTTTACACAAGAGAAATTAATCATATATCTCTTTTTCTTTATGTCTAATATGGTATTTAGAGCTAGTTTTAAATCCTTGCTTTCCAGTGAACCCATTATTCACCAGTGACTTCTTCTTCTGCCATTTGGACCGGCAATACCGCCGTTCTGCTTGTCTCGGCCAGGCGACCACCATGCCACAAGAATCGTGGCAATCAAAGTTCTCAAGTGCCGACTCCGCATTGTGACATTGCGCTTCTCTGCCACACGTGGTGGCGTGTCCGACATTCGTTCCGGCAGCGCTCACCATCTCGTCTGGATTTGTCCTTATCCTATTGATCAAAGCTCCTTTGATATTTTAGAGTTTTTCTATCTCCTCCAAGATGGTTTGTCTCTTCACTTCTTCTGCTTTGGTATCTTAGCGTGATGATCGCAGATGTCCTTGCAAGCCAGACAAGGGGTGTCACAAACTTGGCCACATAATTAATATGCGTTATGTCTTACATGGTCGTCCTTCTCGATCTACAACGATTGTCCAAAATGCTCTGGTGTACAGTTCTATTGTGTGCCCTACTTCATTTGATACCAGACCAACCTACTATTTTCTATGAATTTCTCAAATGGCATGAGCATCACCATCTGTTGCAAATGCATGTACATATCTTTTGTTGGTCTCACTCATTCCAATTTTCTTGGCCTTTAGGTTCTAGACTTAGGTGTCACATACCACATTACTGGTAACAAAGCTTTTTTCTCTTCTTTGCCTACTTCGAGCTATTTATCTTGTTACAATTGCTAATGGCTCTAGGGTCTCATCAAATGAATTTTAAGTCTAACTCATCTGTAAGTTTTATTTAGGGTTTCTGTATTTTGTTACTATGATTATTCAAGATATACTTGGTTATTTTTAATAAAAAATCTTTCCAAATTGTTCTCTATATTTCAATATTTTGATAATGAAATTAAAAATCAATTTGGAATTTCTATTTGAAACCTTATGAAGTGATAATGCCTCTGAGTATCTTATTTTTTTTTAAATATTTTATGTTATCTCATGACATTCCACACCAAACCTCGTGTGCTTATACACCTCGACAAAATGGGATGGTTGAGTCCAAGAATAGACATCTTGTTGAAACAACTCGCACTCTCTTAATTTATGGTGAGGTTGCTCAATGTTTTTGTGATAATGTTGTTCTTAGTGCATGATATCGCATTAATTGCATGTCGTCTTTAGTTTTTCATAATAAAATTTCTCATTCTATTTTACTTCCTCGTAAATCTCTTCATTCCTTACTCCTTTTAAAGTTTTTTGCATCTTATGCTTTGTTTATAATTTTAGTCAGGTTTTGATAAATTATCTCTTAGGTCGAACAAATGTGTCCTTCTAGGATTTACTAGATATCAAAAAGGACATAAATGTTTCTCACCTTCTCTTAATTGCTCTTTCATTTTAGCATATGTCACTTTCACTGGCTTTTCTATTTACTCTAAGTTTTTCTTCTTATCAAGTAAATATTCCAATTGTCTGTGATTCTCTTGTTGTGTCTAGAATACCTAAAGATCTCCCACCTCCACTAACCTTTCAAGGGTACACTCCTTGTCAGACTTCCCATCGCTCACTAGATGACTCTCTTCTAGTGGTAGCTCTTTCGGCCCCTCCAACTCCAACGTTGAACCTGATCTTTCCATGACCGTTTGTAAAGGTATATGTTCTACCTGTAATTCCTCTCCATATTATACTGACTGTAATTCCTCTCCATATTATACTGATTTAAGTTAAGTATGTGATTCTCTTGTTGTGTCTGGTATACCTAAAAATCCCCACCACCATTAACCTTTCAAGGGTACGATCCTTGTCAAACTTCCCATCGCTCACCGGATGACTCTCATCTAATGCCAGCTCTTCTGGCCCCTCCAACTCCAGCGGTATCTTAGGCCATCTTGGTTGGCGTCAAACTATAGTCACTACTACACCAGTGCTAGCACTCCCTGATTTCAACAAACCGTTCACATTGGAGACAGATGTCTCGGGAATTGGAATCGGCACTGTGCTAAGCCAAGGTAATCACCCCATTGCCTTCTTTTCCGAAAAGATAGCTCCTAGATTGCAAAAACCATCTGCTTATTGTAGAGAATATATGTTATCACCGAATCCTTGGCTAAATTCATACACTACTTGTTGGGACACAAATTTGTGATTAAAACTAATCAGAAAAGTTCGAGACACCTTACTGATCAAAAACAATTCAAACACCTGAACAACAAAAATAGCTCCACAAATTTGTTGGCTATGATTTCAAGATTGAATACAAGCCAAGAAAAGAGAGCATTCATGCAAATGCCTTATCCAGATCATTTCTAATGGCTTGGTCTGAGCCAAAACCTGTTTTCTGACAAAAGTTTCAGTGAGCAATTGCCTTAGATGAGTTTTGGCAGCAGCAACTCCAAAGTGTCAACAACAACAAAAAACTGACTCTCATCTTACTAGTAAAAATCAATTGCTGTATTGGAAGGAGAGACTGTTGATTCCTCCTAAATCTTCTCTAATCCAAGAGATATTGTAAGAATATCATTGCTCACCTATAGGAGGACAGGCACAAATTTCACGAATAGTGTCCCGCGTCAAAGTTCAATTCTATTGGCCTAACATGAAGGAGATTATAGAATTTGTGCAAAAACGCACCACCTATCAACAAGCTAAGCATATAACTACTCACCTTGCAGGATTATTATAAACTCTTCCAGTTCTTGCTCAAATTTGGGAGGACGTTGCATGGATTTCATCACCGGATTACCCTTGTCAAAGGGGTACACTGTCATAATAGTGGTAATTGACAGGCTCCCAAAATATGGTCATTTCCATCCCTTAAAAAATGACTATACCAGTTTGCAAGTACCTGAAGCCTTCATGCACAGTGCAGTGAAGCTACATGGCATTCCTAAAACAATTGTCTCTAATCGAGACAACAACAAATTTTGGCAGCACTTATTCAAACTATAAGGAACAACAGTGACCATGAGTTCTGTATACCATTCACAAACTGATGGCCAAACAGAGGTCCTCAATAAGTGTTTGAAGATGTATCTCAAATGTTTCACCAACAGGCAACCACCACGTGGGTCACCTTGCTACCTTGGACAGAATACTGGTACAACACCTCCCTTCATCATAGTTTGGGAATGACACCGTTCAAGGCTGGCTATGGAAGAGACCCAACAAAATTAACTAAATATTATCCAAATGAGGACAATCATATTGTTCAAGTGCTATTGACAACTTGGGATCCATTGCTAGCCAAGCTTAAGACAAATCTCCATCTGGCCAAACAATGTATGAAGACACAGGCAGATAAGAAGCCACAAGAGTTGCAATTTCAAGTTGGTCAGAAAATTTGGGTGAAATTACAACCTCACAGACAACATTCCATTTGTTTAAGGAAAAATCAAAAGTTGGGTATGAAATATTTTGGGCCTTTTCCAATAGTGAAAAAGATTGGAAAGGTTGCTTATAATTTGTCTCTTCTGAATATGCCAAAACACACCCAGTTTTCCACAAATCTCAATTAAAAGAATTTGAGGGAGATGAGGTAACATCCATAATACTAGTTTCTTTACTGAATATCTTAAATGGAAGTAGGTTATTGAAGAGTTCATAATATATTTTTAACTAGAGAATGTAAAAATCGCTAACTGAATTGATAGGAACCAAACTAAACTAACAGAACATAACTACTACCGTTATATGGATGATGCTGATGATGATTTGGGTATTGACCAATTAACTAAGTAGTTTCTTTTTATAACTCTCCTAATCTTTTTTGCACTGTGTCATATGTACATACTTCCATGCAGGATTTCCAGAACAATAGTTTATTTTGATCTAGTCTTTCCAGCTAATTTAATCTGATTACGGGTTAAGAACCCGCTTGGAAGATTAATAAAATATTCAGTATACTCGTCTATGAAAGAGAGACACTTAACCATTTCAGTGGTTGGATTGCTTAATAGTTTACTGTATTCATTTTGATAGAGGGCAGAATGGATCAAATTCATGGGATCTTTTGCGAATGTTGAAGCTAGAGCTAATCAAGTCTATAGCGCAGTAAGCACACTACTCTGTCCAAGGCATAACTATAGTATTGTATGATTAAATATATTTTCAGCAACTTCTACGATCATTTTGATTCGGTAACCTTGCATGTTCTTCTTGTTGTTCATCCCAACATCTAGACTGAATTTTTTTGTTAGAAATTTCTACTCTGGGTCTTGCTAAGCCTAAGCTGTTGAAATTAGATACTGATAATTGTTCCAGTTGCCGTCCAATGTAAATAAATCTGTATGAAGACCAAAGCACAGGAAATGCATTCATCTGTGCAAGGGTAGAAGAATTTGTTCAGATCATATAGTTCAAAAATGTCTGCATATTTATTATTTTAGCTTAAAACACAAGATAAACATTTTGATCTTAACTACTTTATCGATTTTAATCTGGTAAGATCTTAATTTTTAACCTAATTCCACTTTTGTGGCATTGTAGATGCTTGTGCAGACAGTCTGCTCCGTAGAGAAATGTTAAGAACACTCTTTTTAAACTCACGCTACTATTAACTGAAATTTATTGGGAAGTGCTCATGTTAAGTGAATCTCTTTCATGATTATTTTAGAAACTTCTAAATCTTTTAACCAATAGTGTATATTACTAGCAATCCCATTGCTTCATATATCAAACACGTAAATTCCAACTTCTTTGGTCTTCTAAACATCAAAGCATTGATTTCTGAACATGAAAAAGTGGGACCAGTTTCTATGGGATAAAGTTGATATTAATCCTTAGAATTCTGTCATACATAACATAGCGAGTGATGAAATTTAAATGTGGAATGCATTAACAAAGAAAGTAATGTTCAATTAGCACCAAACCATGTATTTCCTTTCTTCTAAATTGTTTGACAATAATTCATTAGTTTGTGTGGCAGCAAGCCTCTACTTAAACTTCCTAAGTTTATATGTGCATAAGCTGAAAGTTGCATTTGGAGAGTACTATACCATCTTTTCCATAATTCTGTGTTAATAAGTGATTATATTTTATGATACATTTTAGCCTGACCAAGTGATTTGCTATTTTATAGGTTAAGGAGAACTATTTGTGTTTGGCCAAAATTGCCCCAACTAGGACAACATTCAAGCCAACGGTAGCTTGGATGAAGTATAAAAATGTATGTACCTTCGAAAGCGCACATTCCATTACCTAATTCTTTCCCACTTCTTAAATACTCCCATGTAACTTTACTGGAGCTTTGTTTAAATTGGTACATTATATTGTCAAATTGATTTGATGTTTTAGTGTTGTTTTAACATCTAATAAATAGCAATAGACCTTCTAACCCGTATTAGCCCTTTCAAAGTTATTGCTCTTCTCTCTTGAAATCGTCTGGAGCCAACTTCTGATACATGACTTTTAGCCTTTTATTGATACATAGAAATTTGTTAACGTCTGAAGTGTTATCTTTGCAGGGTGTTTGGTCTTTTACACAGGAGAAGTATCAATTGAAGGTATGAAACACATGCTTTTAGAGAAATTAAACATGACATGTTTCTCAACTATAACTATTTTGTTCAGCATTATTACCAACCTGTGCCCATTTTTTAAATGCTTGAGTTGTAAATATGCACTATTATACTGCCCATACTTCATTTTTTTTCCTATCACTTAATGTATTTTAGTTAATCTGGCGCTTATACTTTTTATTTTGATCATCACTGTGTAAATTTTTGTTATGAAACTTTTCAAACAGTACGTGCAAGATGCAGGCGGAGAGATTTTGGATGCCAACAAGAACACTTACAATGTCTCTGATCCTGATGACTTGGAGGAATTTCATGCAATCCTATGTGTAAGTTGAATTATATTGCATTAAAAGAGAAAATTAAATGCAATATAGGAACATTGAGTAACTGATATTATCCTTAATCGACATTCCTGTGTAAATCAAGTACTAAGTAGAACTTCGTAAATACTTACTAGACTACATTAGTGAAAATGTCACACATTAGGATTGCCTCTGCACTAGTTAACAATATGATATAGATATACATGGGATCTGATTGAACAAACCTCTCTATAAGCGCTTCTTGGAGAGAATAAAAAATTGTAATCATAATCATTTCTTGTAGAAACTTTCTCAAATAACTTCTTTGAACTATTGTTTTCAACTTGTGTATAAACTAATTTTAGAGAAACTCATTTCATTTTTTTCTTTCTTAAGATATGTTTGGACGAGTTTCTCCATAAACATTTCTAGGAGAAAAAGCTGGGGAAAAAATTGAAATGAGTTTCTCCAAAAGTTAAATTAGTTTGTGTTTAAGTTTAATTTGTGATAGTTATTTCATATATCTACTTAATTTTTATTTTTAACTCATATGTAAGTTAGTTTTAGTTTATGGAGGAACTCATTTCGTTTTTTTTTTTTTCTTATTTTTCTTTCCTAAAAATGCTTATGGTGAAACTTGTCCAAGCAAACATGCTCTGAACAATTCTACAGTAATGGAATAGTCCATTTAACATGAGATGGTGCATGAGGCTGTTAGTATAGACCTACTTTCTAATCTGTTAGAATTGAAAGAAAATACTAGAATATAACCTGAGAAAAAGATTTTTTTTTTAATTTCTTTAAATTTCTTTTTATTTATTAGTTTTTGTTGACTAAACATTATTTATCATGCAGACCGTGGAAGTAGTTATTGATGAAACACTAACCTCAGATCCAACCAACTACACTTTGTCAACATTTATCCAAAACCTAAATGTTGAAGATCGTTCTTGTTTTTCCTTTATTTCAAACACAAGTCTGTGGAGATATGACAAAAGGGTACAAAACTCTGTAGCTCTAGGTAAGTACTTGGATCCAAAGTGCATTTTATCATATGCATAGGATAAAAATAAATATATTGAGTAACATGTAAGTGATAATGACTTGCAAACTTGATGCTTTAAGGTTTTTTGTTTGTATTTGGTATGAATTTTACTTATATGATTGACTTATTTTGATAAAATTCTCTACTTTTTTCACAAGTCTTTTCTAATTAAACTTAAATGGAATTTGAAACATGTTTTTGGATAAATCTAGTGCTACTTAACTTGTTTTTTAATATTTGTGCATAATTTTGAGATATTCTGATCATGTGATTGTATGATAACTTTTTAGTATCATGTTTTTGTATTTATTATATGTTTGTGAAGACTGGTATAATGGAGCAGTGTCACAACCTCAATTGGCACTGGCAGATCTTGTTGAGATTTTATTTCCAACTGGGAATTACACAATGACATATTTTAGGAACATTGCAAAGGTATGTTGTTGCTGCAGTTTAAGGTTAAAGAAACTGCAAGATGTCTTTTTGGTATTTTCAAATTTTGGTGTTGTTTCATGGTGCAGGGAGAAGTACCTATAAATATTGGTCCCGAAATGTGTGACAGGGACACATCTGTAGCAATGGATCCTACCATAGTAGCATGTGGATGATTATCTTCCAAGCTCAAAAATACGTATAGTGTTATAAACAAAATAAACAGTCAACAATAACACTATTTTGTTTTATTTTTTAAAATCCCATTTTTTTATTTTAGGATCTATACTTTGTATTTTATTTTACTTTTTATTATTTGCAATCAACTACGAGTATCTATAGTTTGATACAGATAAGAATTTAACAGTTTCCTCTTTCTGGTGACACTTTAAAAAAATACAATTTTGTCTCTGGTTTGAACGAACATTTCATCTCCTTTGACTAAAGAAAGGGTTTTCATTCTTTAATAAATAATATTATTAATTATTGGGAAGCTTAGATGATTTGTTTTGACTAGAAATCTCACATGGTATTATGGCCTTAACTTAATTTAATATTGAAATTGTAAACACTTTTATAAATTATTATTAAAAAGGAATGACAATTTATCTTTCCCTTTCGTATATAAAATCATATAATTTGAGACTATATAATTTTATACATATTTTTCCTTTACTTTATAAATTGAGGTCAAATAATTAATTTGATATCATACAATAATTTCTCCTTTCATAATTCCTTTATTTATAATTGGTTATTTGCAAGCCAATGCCATAAATATTTGTCATCCCAATTTTTTTTATATAGTTCTCCACCAATGAAAGTCTACCTAAATATAAGAGGTTATACTCATTTTTCAGGCTAAGCATTTCTAATTTAAAACTTAAATCTTATAAAAAAAAAAATCCTCGAACATGTTCATATGTCAAGATAAATTTTTATATAATAAGACCTAAGCGACCTTAAATTTTAAGAATAAAAAATTATAATAATTAAATTAATTTTTAAATTGTAAAAAAAAATAAAGTACAAATACAAAAAGTTGCAAATTATCATAAACTATCATCGAAATAAATAGTTGCAAATTCAAAGATTAGATGGATAAAAATTGCAACATATAATTGTTAATGGTGTCATAATTGGAGTAATTTAATGTGATCTAGATAAGAAAATAGTCCTGGCAAATGTAACATTTTGCTTTTGAGTCACTTTATTGTAACTTTCAATTTTATCCTTTTACAGTTTATTGGATAAATCGAAATGGCAGGGATGAGAACTCTTAAGTTTCTCTATGTTTCATACAGAAATTTCCTCACAATTTTCATCAATCACATGGAAATAGTTGCCAATTGGTAGCAGTACAGAATTTGATTATTTCAAAGTAAAGTGTATAGAGAGAGATCACTGATAAGTGTCACAAGATATGTCCTACCAATTGACTTGCTTAGTGCTTTGTGATTGAGATTTTAGATTAGTAAGCTCTAAATAAACTGAAAAGAAGCAAGACTTTTATGAGCTTCTAGACAAGTGAAAATCATGAGCTGATCCAAGAAAACTTGTTAAATCTTTACCTTTGCAAACTGGACTGTCAACGCTTGCTGTAGCAAGGGAAAAAAAAAAGAGAGAAAATGTTAGAGGAAGTTCAACATTTTATTAACTTCAATTTTGTTTCTAAAAAGATTCTTTGTGGATCATGCAGCATACCCTGTGCCTTGTTTTCTGACACTTTGTTTCTTAGACACTGTTTTCTGAGGTTCATGACTTGGAACCGGTATAGTCTTCACCTGGGACATTGACATATAAAAATGGTAGTCATTTTCATTGCATGATAATGATTGTTCTGTGTATGCTTTTTTCCAACAAACAAATATGCTGACTTACCAAATTCTTGAACATGAGATTGTAGAACATCTTGATGTAACTTTGCTTTGCCTCTTTTTGTTTACTATTCACCCGCCTCCAGAAGGTATAGATGTTCCCCATATTCAACATCTTGTTTGCATAGATCTTCCATGTGTAGCTACAAAACAAACGGCATAAGAAGGTTAGTAATAGTAATCTAAATGTTAAACAATAATGATCCTAATATGGATCTATGAAATTGAAGTTGCATGTTTACCATTCATTTATGCGCTGCAATCCTGCTGCTGAAATTCCATTCCAGTGTGTTGAATCTTGTGAGCATTTTTCAAAGAAATCAGCAATTTTGTTGCTTGATTCTTCTCCATTGTGGGGATCAATGTGGAAGCCAGAGATTCCGTCAACAATGATTTCTGCTGGACCTCCTTGGTTGGTGGCAAAAGTAGGCAAACCACAGTTCATTGCTTCAATAACAGTGAGACCAAATGCTTCATATAAAGCAGGCTGCACAAAAGCTCCCTTTGTATCAGCAATGAAGCGGTAGAGCTCTCCATTGCGATATCTATCAGTCTGTGCAGCAATCCATCTGAATTGACCTCTGAGTCGGTACTTTTCTACCAGATCATGCATCTTTCTTATCTCTGCCATTTCCTCCCTGTCTTTGGATTTCAAAGGGTCAAAGAAGCCTCCAACTATGACAAGATTCACCATTTTTCTCAATCTTTGGTTCTTTCCATACCACTCAACTAACCCAGTTAAGTTCTTCACAACATCGAACCTTGCCATTGAGAAGATGATGGGTTTTCTCCTGTTTTCTAGGTATCCACTGTTTCAATGATATATTCAGCTGATAAAGTTAACCATTTTGGAAGAATATAGCAATTATTATATGAACAGTAACCACAAAACAGATGCAACTAAGTCGCTTACATATGTTCATTGGTATCCACTTTACTGTACAACAGGTCTTCGATGGAAGGATAAAATTGAGTGAATCTTCTGTCTTTTTCCGTGTAAGGGAAGTAGACAGACTGATCAGCTCCAGGTGCAGCTATGTTGAACTTGGGATCAAATACATTTATCCCTGAAACAACCCTACACAGCCCTGGGAGTGTAAATGCAGCATGGCTTTCATATTGTCCTGGTCTATCCTTGCTGCAAACAAGAACTTTCAGAACTTAATGTCTCAAACTTCTGTTGATTTATCTTAAATATTTATATTAACTTCCTAGTTTCTCTCAATTTTGGTATAGGTACTATTTTATAAATTACCTAAGTGAATAGTTGAGTGTGACAAAATTTCAATTTCCAAGTAATAGAGAAAGGATGTCAAAAGTAATTTCTGTTTTTCAATATCACATCTAACCTTCCAGCAATTTCCTGATAGGTGCTGGTTATGATGAAATCTGATGCATTCATTGCAATTGTATCAGCCATGAACTGACATGAGAAGTGATACTTAGGATCTAATTCTTTCCACTTGACATCTGAATCTTCATACTTAGTCTTCTCCAAAGCATGTGCAATAGTTCCCTGGTTTCCAGTGCAACCTAAGCAATTAATTTATCCAGCAAAAAGGACAACTTTACAGCCACAAAAGTTGCTGAATATGAAATTTTCAGTAAGAAGGTAGTAACCTGAGTTATCTTAAGTCTGTTAGCCATGAGAGATGCTACCAAATTCCCATCCGTGTAATTTCCAATAATAAGATCTGGTTTTCCTAGGCTGAGAATCTTGGCTGTGGCATCCTTTTAACATGAGCAATAGACTGATCAGATGGAAAAATTTTATTTAAAAGCTACAAAGTAAATGTCTTATATCAAATGTACATACTTGAGTAAACCTCTCAAGAAAAGGATAGATATCAAAACGAGAAACCCACTGACGCAGTATTCCTTTGTCTGTCTGAAAAGGAACACGTAGAATATAGGAGTACTTAGTTCCATTGATTGGTTCCGACTCCTGATTGCAGTTGGTTCCTTGAGCATCAGGGATGAGTCTTGTGACCTGTCATGGTCAATATATATTTGCATCATTCTGTCAAAGCAAGTGGTACATAGAAAGGGCTAACTTTTTTGCATCAGAACTTACCACGAGAATCTGAGGCTTTATATTTAGGCCTTGTTGCTTAATTCTGAGCAACAACTCTGCTTCAAGAGCTCTAACTTGATCCAATATGTACACTACCTGCTCCAAAGTGCACAATGTTCAAAAGTTGGCTTGGTTTGTAACTTGTAAAATTGTAAAATCATTTCCATGATTTTCACTTATTAACTAAAGTTCAGAAGTGTAACCTGTCCACCAGTGTCTGGCAAGCCAATAACATCAGCTTGTCCAAAATAACCATGAATGGAGAATATCACAACGTTGAAAATTGTTGGAACTCTGCTAAAAAAATTCTCCAGGTTCACTGCATCAGGAGCTTGGAGTACTTCTGATAGAATTCCCATTGTTTCCCTCACTCTTCCTGCAGTATCTCCCCATCCTCTCTCAAACCCCCAATGTTTGAGCCTATGAGTGAAAATGGTGTTGAATACTAAATTAGTGAACACAAATATAGTTCAATTTAAAAAATATGAAGGGTTTACTTTGTCTCAAAATCCTGATAAGGGGCATCCTTGGGAAGTGCTGAGAGATGTCCATCCGCCACCATCAGTGCCAGCTGAAGCTTTGCAGCAGAGCTGAGGGTGTCACTTATCATCAGGTTCTACAATTGCAGATGAAAAAAAGGGAAGAAAGATTAATGTTCAAAAGTATGTGTAATGAGAAAACAAAAATGTTGTTGGTAATGCTTTATGAACTATGATGTTGTTTTTCCACTTACTTCACCTCCATGATTTAGTGATAACAAGTAGTCCACAATAGGTTGTGTTTTGGTCTGTTTCCCGCTAAACCTTGAAGTTAAGAACTTCGAAACAAAATGGAGCCCATTTCCAATTGAAGAAGGCAGGGTCAAGTTCGGAATAGGGAAATCAAATGCTCCAAAATCTGCTTCAAATGCGTCTTCATCGTTTGCCCTGCAGCATTCACCCAAGTTAATGTTAAAAACAAAGTTGCCAAAGTAATTAGTCTTGCTGCTAGACACTATTTTCATGTGGCAAGGTACAAGTATTGAACACGGTTTATATATTTCTTACATTGAGAATGGAAACCCCACTAAATATGGTAGTCAAGTATCCATTACAAAGAGAAAAGTAAAAATAAATAATAATTGATGAGAAATCAAGTGACAATTTTTTGAGTTCATAACTTCATGTATTAAACTACAGGGTGTCCGGGTTTTTTTGGCATGTGTAGATATTTTTCGTGGTAGCAAAAGTGAATATATAGATAGTTTCTTTTCTTTTTTTAGGATACAAAAGTCTTTATATGCTGAGGCTATAAGAGTCATTTTGGCTATTGAGCTTGCTTGGAGCAAAGACTTCAGACGTATTTAGCTTGAATGTGACTCTTCCGTGCTTTGTCAAGCATTTAGTTCGTTTAATCTCATTCCTTATTCTTTGAGAGAGAAAAAGGGAAAGGGTATAAAAATATGTAAAAAAATTGAGTTCAAAGTTTCTCATATATTTTGCGAGAGAAACCATGACAAGCTAATTTCACTGACTCTCGAAAATAAGTTAAATTTTAAATAGTATAATTATTTATCTGTTGTTATTAAATTAGACCTTTTCACAATAGGTATCAACTCCCTTTGTTTTGTTTCGTTTAATTTGATTCGAGAGTATTTATTATCTTTCCTTACCATGAATTTAGCTTAGTCTCACCATAATTTTGTATCTTTTCCTTTTAATAATATGTTTTATGTCATAACATATAATTGTTGTTGTTTGAAGTGTTAATCTAATTAAGATATTAAAGTTTACATATGCTTAACATGAACTTTTTTCTTTTAAAAAAATTCATGTATTAAGTTACTAACCCACTACACAAGAAATAAAACAGCTACTAGATTGTCTTATATAACGATAATAACGAGTGAAGACATGAATTGGGATGAGTAGGTTTGTTAAGAAAATAATGCAAATGAGGGGAGAAGGAAGACACTGAGTGAAGTTGTTTAGAAGGTTAATATATGCAAAACTTGCAAAAATGAAGAGAAATGACATACCATTCTTCGTCATATACTCTTTCCTTGAATTTGAGATAATCCGTGGAAGTGATTGGTTCAACTGAAAGATCCTCAGAGCTCACTCTTACAAATTCCCAAACTCCAGGATTTGGCCTTACTGCAAAGGCGACATAAGGTGGATCGACAGCAGCTTCCTGCAAGTTTAGGGCGCTCAAAACATTATAATCCAAATGCTAAATAATACCACATTGTGACATGCACAAGAAAAAAGCAAAGAGAAAACCTGTGTACAACTCAATAAGAAGCCAAGGTTCCCCTCTAGTACTTGATTTCTCTGAATGTTGTCATCTATAACATGCTCCATTTCTTCCATCAAGTCATGAAGCTTTATAATCCTTCTCCCTTTCTCAATGTACTTAGCAAAACACCTCTTCACATGGTGCCTACTTGGCCTCAATGCATCATCAGACATGTCATTAGTTACCAATTCTCTATCTCTCAAGATCGGTGAAGAAGCCATTTCAAGAATGAGATAATGATAATGAAGGAACTAAGGTTTGAAAATTCCTATTGTTGTGGCTCTAAGGAGTTGTGCCTCCTTCTCAATTTATACTCTTAGCTATTTTACGTGTACATTATAGTTATGATTGGTGAGATAGTATTTTGCAATGGACAATGTGAATGGTATCTCTAAGTCAGAATCATTCTTTTCTTCTATGAGTGTAGTTGTTGTTGTGCTATATGTTTGTATGTGATAATGAGAAAAAGAATATGCAAAAGTTGTCACCTTCTTCAAGGCATTTGCATACTGTATGATACCTAGCTGTTGTGTTTCGTCCAAGATTGGTCGCAGTATCATAGTCTTTGCTAAAAAAAAGTTTCGATTAAGGATAACTGCAAAAGTTTTTTTTCTTTTTTCAATTGGTGCAGCCGAAATCTTTTCACCTGTTTATTTATTTTTTAAATAGTTTTTATAACTTTTATATCGGTGAAGATTGTTAATTGTCGAGGCAATTGAGTTGATTTCTTTGTGTGCTTGAGAAAATAATTGAAATTTGTAAAAATATTACGAAAATCATGTTTTAGGATGCTAAAATCTCAAGAGTGTAGCTTCTTTTTTAAGAAAGAAGAAATTGTTTGCGGCATAAGACGTCTTCAAAACAATAGTTTAAATTTGTAAAAAGCCTTTTTTAAAACTAAGTTGTTTTCTTATATTCGAAGTTTTGTAGCTCATATTTAATTCAACAATTTTTTTTCTTTTCTGGTTTAAATATATATAATATAAAATGTGTGGAATTATTACTAAATTTAAATTAATATAATAATCGTCAAAATAATATTTTTCTTAGGTAAGTTAATACTAAAATAATTAATGTTATTATTTTATACAGTTAGATTTTATAATACAACGATAATTGAGTTAATTTCTAGAATTATATTTCATATAATTCTAGAAAGTATACTTTAAATTGTCTCTTACCATTATATTATACTTTAG
>Ga0123340_1001655_pt1 | contig 18886 bp, 6 predicted proteins | sample SirMexnodulemix_FD_89961 | JGI IMG/M metagenome (GOLD analysis project Ga0123340, IMG submission 89961) | Root nodule microbial communities of legume samples collected from Mexico - Siratro Mexico nodule mix | ecosystem: Host-associated > Plants > Roots > Nodule | place: Mexico: Nepantla... | reverse complement strand
CTCAATCATTTTATAAGAATTAAAAACATATTTAAATTATTTTTTTTCCTGTCAAAATATAGCAATCTATTTAGAATTTTAACAAAACTATGAAGTCTAGATACACAATATTTTATTAACACTAATTGTCATAAATGGTAACTATTTATGGCCTTTAACCAAGTACCTAGATGATGCTTGTTATTATTTTCGTAAACCAATTACATCAACATTTTTCAACGTCTCTAAACATTAACTAACGAATTGAAGGGGAGTGTGAGAAAAATAGTTTTTTAATGGGAAAAAGAAAGAAAGCTGTTTTTCAATCTCGTCTGTTTCAGCTTCTTTTGTTTTTTTACATGAAAAGTTACTTTAATTTTGTTTTGTGTTTATTTAAATTTATTAAAAATAATAAAAATCTAGGAAAGTAAGACTTTTGATTATTTTTATTAGCAGATTTCAGTTGTTTCAGGACAAAAAAACTGCAGTTATAACTATATTAAAAATAAATATAATGACCACAAGTAAAAAAAAATAGCTCTAGCTTTTTATTTTTTAATCTATTTTTTTATAAAATAAAAGTACAAACAAAATGGAAAATAAGAAAAAATCAATTATTTACTATAATTGTAAGAAATAAGTCCACATTTGTAAATAATGTTAGCGTTGCGAGACGCCGCACTATTAGTTAAAAAACAACATTATATTCTTTATAAGAAAAGATCACCAATTTCAAGATTCTCTCTTACAGGATCAATATTCACATAAAGTAAATAAATTCCGAACAATAATTAATTTAGTCAAAAACCTAATTTCACAGTGCTTATTCGATCTTGGATTCAAGATATTAACCCATCACCCACATTAGTTAAATAAACCTCGAAAGTTTACTTTAACAAAAGGGTTATAGAATATCATTATATTTAGGCAAACATGCTGAATGCTAAATAAACTTGCTCAATTTATAAGTATTTTTTGGAACTTGTTCTGACAATAACAAAGATTATCGAGAAATATATAGATCGTTCAAATATGATATAACGGTAAGTAATATTTTCTGCAATTATAAACAAAAATGATCAAATTAATTAAGTTTTCTAATCTTTTACACCACGAATAATTAATTTACTTTTATTTAAATCTCTACATTCATATTTTTAATGTCTCACTTCAAATTATCATTTTTTATTGTTATTAATTATTTTCTATTTTCTGAGTTATGCTGAGACTCGCATCCATGAGCTAAGAGTGAATGCAGTAACCGGTAATGTGACGTCACCTGGATTTTCACGGTGGAGCACCGAATTCATGACGTTGATGGAGTTTATGTCTTGACGTGGGCCCCAATCCGTCCACGCGTCCTCTCCGAAATGCAGGTCCGCGAAGAGCCCAATCTTGAAGGCTGCACCATCTCGCATCAGAATCTGCCTCTCCGCGGCACCGCGCACCGATCGGAATCGTATGGCGGATGATGATCGGACGGTGGAGATCAGAGGGAGAAAGAGTAGTGCCAACAACATCTTCCGCTTACCTCCTCCGTAAGTTTCCATTGCTGCGTGAGAGAGAAAACAACAGAGACTGAAGCGTCTCAAACGAAACGGCTTCAGATAATGAGAAAACGGTGCGTTGCACTTTTCAGAGTGCATTATTATGCATGTGGAGAGGTTGGTAGCAGGGATTGTCCGAGTGTGGATATTAGCAAAATGACGGAAACACCCTTTGGCAATTGTGACAAGTGTCTCGCACTCGTCCACTGACGTGTCTATACCCTATTGGTTTCGGAGTTTCTGATGAAAAAACATATTTCTATAAAAATTAAACTGAAAAATATCATATTTAACTAAGCTTTCATTTCTTTTATATAATTGTAAACTGCGGGATCAAATAAATCATATTTTTATTTAAAAAGAATATTAAAATGTTAAATGATTAAAATAATAATTAACGAACAACACTAAGAAGTTGTGATAAAATAAATAGAACGATAATATAATATTGAAATAAATTAAATAAAAATTAGGACAAGTTTAAAACAATTACCTAATTCATGGCACAAGATTAAGAAGATAAAATACCTAATTCATGGCACAAGATTAAGAAGATAAAAATAAAAGGAGACAGTGGAAATAAATATACCAACATTTTTTGGTGATGAAAGATGAATGAGATAAATATATTAGTGTGACGTGACAAAACTTCTATAATATTATTATTTTTTTAATTTCACGACGAAAAATGTCAATTATTACTAATATAAGAATATTCGTTTCATTTAAGTTTTTTAAAAAATGGTTAATTTGTAAAAAGGTAAATAATATTTCCTGTTTTTATCGATGATGGACGAGATTTGTTGATATCGACTTTATCTTATTCCGGACACTGGATAGTATAAGTGGTATAAGCTTCGAATATCGAATGGAGATTTTATTTATAAAAGATAATCCGACGGTCAAATCAGTATCAGATAAAATAAGGGGAGTAAGATAAGGAATATACTAGTATAAAGGTTGAGTAAAAAGACTATGTATTTCTTGTGATGAAAACCTTATCGATGAGTCTTTAATAAGTAGCCCATGCATTTGTGTGAGACCCCAAAGACATAACTTTGTAACAGTAATTTTCTCTTTTCGTCATAAATGTTGTTTAATCTTGATATGGGATACATCTGTATCTGATTATACCTGGACTATGCCTTTAAACAACTAAAAAAATCAACTCCTATCCTTTTGTATTATCTCTATCTGCCGATATATGTTCGACAATGGATAGATGGTCTTAGGACATGTTTTGTTGAGATCGTTGTATTGTCATCACCCGTCGGGTCGGTTATGATTACATTTGAGATTTAAGGGTCAGTAATCCAATATTTCCCTTAATCTCGGACTCCACCTACAACAACTCGGTAACTGCTCAAATTGCTCAATCTGTTACCTTGGAGTTGGAAACAACTTAACCCATAACATATATAGATACTATTCATCAAAGGAAGTAGATCATCTTTTACTCTACCTTCATACTAGTGTATTCCTTACTTCATTTCCCTCATTGTATCCAATATTAACTTGAACATCGAGATGTCTTCTGTAGGTAGATTTCTATTCGATCTTCAAAACTTGTATTATTCGGATTTTCAGTATTCAAAGTCATATTAAGTCAAATGTTATGACGAATATATCAAGATTTTATAATTGGAACTTCAACATTAAAAATTATATTTCATATATATAGTGAATTTACATATTGATGTAAGTCGAATTTTAAGTTAATGTTTGAAATATGTAAATTCTATTATTCTAAATATTAATTAAATATTTTTTATAAACTATTATAAAAAAATATAATAGATAAACTATTTAACATTATTATGTTTTTTTATTGTAATTTTTAATTTTTATAAAAATTATTTAATTAATATTTAGAATTATAAGAAAAAAACACGAGTTTAAGGTAAACACATGTGATATTCTTACCTTTTCAAATGACATTTTATTTTATTTGTTTGTCGTTATTTTACAATAATTTATTTTAACTATTGTCATAATTTCAAAATTAATTCCCCGACATTTTTATTTGTATTAAAAAATCATGTTCTTTAATATTTTATGCATACTAACTTAAAAAATTTTAATTTATTTTTAATTTTTTTCCTTAAATCTTCATTTCTTATAAATTTATAACACTTTTAATTACATCATATATTCGTAAGTTTTTCACATTTCAGTCATTCCATGCTACAATGGTTTTTCATTTCATTTAAATTCTCTCTTTCACGTGTTTAGAAAATCTTTAAAATATGACATTAATGTTTAATCTTCGTTATTCATGTTTCTTTTTATGTCATTACAATGTTTTTCTTTTTTCTTTTTGCTTTTCTTGGGGACTTTTCTAAAGGTTTTTTACATTTTGACTGTGTTTATATTATTTTCAACGTTATAATACCACTTTTATTTACATATAAATTTAATTAGGCTTTAAGATATTTATAGGCATTATGGTAAATATTTCATTTTTTTTAGAATTTGATAACTATTAAAGTTATTTGAAGTTTAAACTCTACCTTCCAACTCATTCACATATTTTTCATTTCATTTTGATCATCACTTTTATGTAAATATATTTTTTAAATTACTACAATGTTTACTTTTAATTATTTTTATCTTTTTTATATATTTGTTTTTTTCATTGTTATATGAACTTTTCAACTTTAAACATTTTCATTCACTTTTAACATTACTTCCTCACATTTATTCTCTCATAGACATTAAAAATTTTGTAATATTTAGAATCTTCAATTTTTTTTTATAAGCACAAACACTTTACTCAAACATTTCAATTTATTTTTTAAAAATTCTCAAAAATTTTCAACACTTTTACATCATCTCTTTCTAAGTTTTCACATTTTAGTCATTTCCGCTATAATGGTTTTTCATCTCATTTACATTATCCGTTTTATGTATTTAGACATTTTAAAAATATTACACCAGTGTTTAAGATTCACTTTTCATTATTTTTATCCTTTTTTTATTTATTTTTACAATAATTTTGTTCAACTGTAATGTGATTTTCGAAGATTTTAATTTTTAAACCTTTTAATTGTTTTTTTTTTCTACATTGCTTCATCGTTCTATTACTAATATTTTGTTATATTTTAAAGTTCTCAATATTTTTTATAATTACACACATTTCATTCAAATATTTTAATTTGTAAATATAAATATTTCTACATTAATTAATCATAAGTTTATTTCAATTCCACAAATTTATAATCTAGTTTATGTGTATACTTAACATTTACTCCTAGACAAATTATCTAATACATTTCCATCATTAGTTTTACATACTTGAACTTTTCCACAGAGAATATCCATGTACACTTGTCATATTTTTGAAAGCTTGAAATTTTTTATGCCATTTTCTTCTACCTAGTCTTCAGAATTTTACAAACATAACTCTTCTTACCATGCTTTCAAAATTAATTTCCCACATTTTTATTTCTTCTAAAAATATTTTATGCATGTTAGTTTAGAATATTTCAATTTATTTTTAAATTTTGTCATATGATACTGTGATTTTCAGGATCCATCTGTTTATTGATGTGATGCTGCTGTAAAAATTGTAGGTTGATGCTATAAATAAATATCAGAGAAAGTGTGGAGAAAAGGCTTTGTGCTTTGCTTAAAGTGTTCTTGCAGTTCTCGTTTCTTTACCTGCAATCCCGTTGACTAATTCCTAGCCCCGTTGGTTGCTTCTTCTAGAAGCTTCTAAACCCAAACCCTTCTTAGATTATTGAATTTAACTTCGCTAAATCGAATTCCTCATTTTCACGGATTAAACGTGCTCCTGGTGTTCATTGCTGCATCTCTGTATGTATCCACTCCTCCGCCTTGTTTTTTCGCTCAATCACTTTCTCTGATGACCGTCTTTTACTTTAACAGTCTTTTAATTTGGTTTTGTTACGTGTTGTGTTGGAATGCTTGTTAATTTTTGTAATCTGTGTCGTGAAATAGTTGAATTAGGGTTTTTGGTAAGTGTGGAGATGCGATGACAGTGTTGGAGTAGCTATTGGTGTGCATTTGTTATGATCCAAGCCATAATTAGGGCTGTGTGATTGATTCGTGGATCTTGCTTGTCTTCAAATTTAGTCTTCCATCTCCTCTCTTTAGTTTAGTATGTGCGATGATTGTGTGAATAAGGACGAAAAGTGCAAGACATAGATAGTTCTAGTGAAATGTGGAAGAAGTGGTTGGTTATGATGAATTTCGTTTGCAATTGAGGTTTTAGTGTTACCTGAATTTTGAATCTGTTTTACTAATTTGGAGCTGATACTGTGTCTGCATAATTATTCTTGTATGTTATCGGTAACTTTTGATTCCAATGTGAGAAATGAGAAATTTCTCTATGGTGGTGATTATGTATGTTAACTATGGGTTCAGGAATGGAATCTGATAACATGTCTGGACTGAGTACTCTTTAACTCTAACTTAATATTATCTATTTGGTTTTGTGATGTCTGAATAGTGGTTACTGAAAGCAAGCTGGATAATTTTTGTTTGATGAATTTTCTGGTAACACTTAATTTTTATTATTCGTTAGTCATTGAGCCAACAATATAAGATCGGGCTGTCTCTACTACCGTCTAAGAGGAGAAGCGGATCAGTGACTATGGCTGCAAATGAAAATGGTGCGCAGGAATTTGAACCAAAGAAGAAGCCGCCAACAGAGGATGAGAAGAGGTAATTGTTTTTTTTAATTTTTGTGCTTTGGCTGCGATGGTTTGTTTTATGTTGTCATGGCAGTGTTATAAGTGTTGTTTCTTTGTGAAATTGAAGGAAGAAGAAAATTACGCCTGGGAGTTTGATGAAAGCTTTGATGAGGCCTGGTGGGGGTGATGCTGGACCTTCAGATGGTGATCAGGTTATTCCTGTTTTTCTAGGTTGTGGATAGGGATGATAAATGAACCCGTTCTCATGGAAATTGTCCAAACCCGTTTCGATTTTGATTGGGAATCCCACTGGGTATGGGTATGAGTATAGGTAATATTTAATTTTTTAAATTGGTACGGGGACGAGGATGAGTATGTCCATGTCTATGTGCCCGTTCCAATACCCATTCTCGTCCTCATACTTGTTGCCCTTTTAAATTATTAAAACACTCTTAATTTTATTAAGTAACCTTAAAAGCTTATATTGACTTTTCTTTGGTCCTTAGTTTCAACTTATTTCTAGGTCATATATTTGATAATTTTATTATTTTCTATGATTATTTGACCTTTTATCCAATTGTTATTTAATACTTTCATTTGATATTTATACAATTATAATTTCTTTCTTGATATTTGACATTAGATAAAAGAAAAATGTGTATTCTTTTAACATTAAATACTTGACACTATCATGTTTTCTTTGTTGTGATTTTTATTTTTTATAAAAATATTAGTTAATTAATATTTGGAACAATAAGGAAGTGGGTACCGGTGGGGGTATGAGTATGTTCTCCGATGGGGATGAGACAAAAAATTTATGTCCATTAGGTATGAGGATGAAGATAAATTTTTACTTTGGGGATGAGAGTGGATAGTCAAATCCGCACTACCCCACCCTCTTATCATCCCTAGTTGTGGATGTGAATTCTTATGTTATATAATATAGAAATACATTGGCAAGGGAGCCAATGGTTGTAGTGTTTGTTTTAGTGGCTTGATTTTTATAAAGGAATTTGTTATACAATAATGTGTCTCAGATTATCTATCACTGCACCATTCGAACTTTGGATGGAGTACTTGTGCAATCTACCAGATCTGATTATGGAGGTGAGGTGAATTAAGCTGCTTGGTACCTTTTCAGTGTGTTTGGTTTAAAATGATATTCTCTTATGTGGATTTTGTTTAGAATTTATTTTTTATCAAAACGGGTTGTTTTCTATCATCTATTTTTGGTACTGCTTGTGTTATTTTTGTTTGAGAATTGACACTGATTGAGAATTCTTGCTAGTTCATTTTGTCAATTCCTAGTCATTACAGATACTGGACTTGACAACAAAATTCCATAGTGGAACACCTTCCTATAGAGAAAATTGAAATTTGAATTTTAGAATTTGTGATTAGGCTTTGGGTAAATATGTGCCAGATTATTGTCTTCTGTAGTTGACCTAGTGGTTGGATTTGATAAACTTTTATGTCACTGCAACAGGCAAAGGCACCCCAATAAGGCATGTTTTGGGCAAAAGCAAGATATTATTGGGCTTACTAGAAGGAATTCCTACAATGTTGAAGGGTGAAGTGGCAATGGTAACATACTAATTATTGAATATTATTGCCTTTGATATGTACCGTTTCTCTGGTGACTATAAGCTCGAGTCATCTTTGTCTCTTCTTGCTTATCCCATTTTATACTCGAGCTTCTCATTGGTCTTCATTTATTATGATTTTGACTTAAAACCTTAATGTAAATCATGCTGTAATACAAAAACAATTTTGTTTCATTTGAATATTTAGAGTAATATTACTTCTACTATGTTGATCTAACAATGTAAGTTCTAAACGTCATTATAATGAAAGAGGGGAAAACTGACTGTTACCTGGTATTTCTATTTTAATGAATTACATTGTTGATTTTCTTGAAGATTTTTCTTTCTTTGGTTTTGGCTGCTCTTATATGTGGTTTTTCTTATGGACTTTTGAGGTATCATCTGTGAAATGATTATTGTTTTCTTGAACATATTAATGGTTTGAGTAATTGAAATCCTAGGGGAATAATGAAAGTCAAATTCTAGTGTTTCATGGGGCCTTCCAATGGTTTCTCTTGGGGTATTACTTTGGTAGATCCTTATTAGATTGTATTATTTATTCTTGCAGTTCAAGATGAAGCATCAGTTGCATTATGGCGAGGATGATTGTCCTATTTCCGCCCCTGATGGTTTTCCTAAGGAGGATGAACTTCATTTCGAAATTGAGCTGATAGATTTTTTCAAAGCAAAGGTAAGAATGTCAACTTTGAGTTTTGTTTTTATTCTAATGCTTATGTTCTGTATCTTTGTTATCCTTCTCATGTACAAAAATTAAAATAATTCTTCTCATTTGTTTATCTTAGGCTTTTGTTTTTCCAGTTTTTTTCATCCTTATTTTGATATTCATCAGTATTATTGTTGTGTTTCCCATTTTCTCAATTTATATGCATTTTATTCTTTTTCTGAATAACTATTCCTTGTTGGATCTGATTGGTAATCCTCATTTCTTGCCTTTCGTGTATATTTCCAGGTTGTTACTGATGATTTGGGAGTCGTAAAAAAGGTATCAGTGGATAGAAAATATTGCTTCATATTTTACAAATTTATTTTGCACGTTTTTATCATCACGGTTGGATCTCATGGGAAATATGAATACCAAACCCAAAATGAAAAGGAAAAAGGAGCTGTGATTTGTCGGACTGACACAGATGTTCAATGCATCTCCAATTAGGGAAATTGGAATTGCCTTCCTTTCTTCGAAGTTTTAGGCTTCATAACATGCTTTTAAAGTGTAGTTGTGTGGCCAAAATTGCAGGTGAAAGCAGTGGTGATTGTGGTTGCGTTGCATTACAAACATTTTATTTAAAACGTTGCTTAATGTATTAGGAACAATTATTGTCTTAGAATTACTCATTTAAATACAAGGTAAAGGAAGGAGAACAAAACCCGTGAAAAAAAGTCGAGTGTGAAGGAAGATAAGTCAAAGCAGAGGTAACTTTTGGGGAATTTTTTTACCCAAAAAAACCCCACACAATGGTATTCTATGCTTACAATGGGGTTTTTGAAGGATATATCGTGGTACTGATGCTATAGTGTGGCAAAAAAGCTATTATTTAGAAAACTGCTCTGCTTTTTGAATCCCATGGAGGTCTATGGCTGCTTTCCTCTGCTACTGTGCTATAGCATGCTATTGACTACTATGCTAAGAGGAAGCATGGATATGTTTTTTTATTAGGTTTTATATGTTTTAAGCCCTGCAAAAATGGCAAATTTTGGGTTTAGTCCTTCAATTTCTTTTCCAGTTTTGGTACTTGTAAAATTAATTTCATTTTAAAAAGTCCACTACAGTCGTTTAGTGATGTAACATGCATTTGGACATGGCACATTAGTGACCACTTTTAAGATAGCATGCGATATGACATGTAGATGTGTTTCATGTCCTCGGTAAATGGTGTCAGGGACCAATTTCAATACATTTTTATTGTGATATATTCTTGTGAATGAAGTATTTACAAATATTATAATCTTATGTGTTTCTAGTAAATATGTTCTTTAGATACAGGAAATTCTTAGTAAATTGGAAATTTTCCATAATTTGTCAGAAAGTTTGCCTAAATATTTTGTCACTTTCATATAATTTTTACATCATGTGTTGTCGCATGCATATCTCGAGAATAGCAAGTCAAAACTGAAAAGGGGAATTTGATCTGGAAAGATCTTGCCCCTAGGATGAAGGTCCGGTCATTGTTATCCAATAGTCTCAAGTATGGTTATCTCTCTGAATGTAGGTAGTACAAGAAGGGCAGGGTTGGGAATCTCCAAGAGAACATTATGAAGTGAAGGCTTGGTAAAATAAATTTTTGTTCCCTTCTTTTTTTTCTATTGTTCATCTCATGTCAGCCCGTATAATGGGTTAATGGCAGTTTCTGATGATATTTTGTTGGGTTGCTACCAGGATATCAGCAAAGACAGTTGCTGGGAAATTGATCATGTCACATACAGAAGGAGAACCATACTTGTTTACATTTGGAAAATCAGAGGTATTTTAAATCACTTGTGCATTTGTTAATAGTAATGATGATAATTACATCATGGTGCTATAAACCTTATAATGAGTTGGTCTCTCTTAAGATTCCAAAAATTTAGGTCAGGCCATGGTCTTTTTCTATTTCCTGGCTGCAGCCAGCCATACAGCTCCCTTAAAATAAATAAAAATGACAAGGAAACAATTAATTTCTTAGTTATTGTTGTGCTTGTAATATCTTTAAATATGCTTTAATATTAATATTGATTTCTTTGTCCTCCTCTTAACACAAATCAGCTACCTAAGGGCCTTGAAATGGCGATAGGAACAATGGTTCGGGAAGAGAAGGCTGTTATATATGTTACCAGTCAGTATTTAACTGAGTCTCCTCTGATGCCTGTAATAGAAGATTATGATGAAGTCCATTTTGAAGTGGAGCTGGTTCACTTTATTCAGGTGAGCAACACCTTCCACAATAGCACTCATGTTTTATTATTGAACTTATTTGTTGTGGCGTGTACGTGTAGTAATTTATATTATAATGTGATGGAGAATAAACTTTTCTCGGCATTCTTCTTTGTTATCTACTATACTGAAGTTATGAGGCATTCACTGATATAACTTTCTTATATCCCGAGTACCCATAACCATTTTTTAACCTATATATTTCCTGGATTTATATAGTAGGGCACTAAATGATTTGGTATTGGGGCTTGTAATTATGTTTATGTTTGCCAGTCATATAAGAGTACCTCGTTATATTTTCAGTGTCTGTATGACATGCTTTGATGCTTAACTATTACTGTTTTTTTTATTCCTTTCCTTTATTTGTCACTCACTTCTCTTGATATGAAACTTCAAAAGAATGATACATAATCAGCAATGTTACCACATTAATGTTGTGCCTAACATTGAACAAGAGAGAATTTTGTAACAAATTGAGCTGTGTTCATTTCATTTACATTTGAAAGAGGAAGTTTACAAGTGTATTTATATCTTACTGCTTACAACAGAAGAGATTGCTGTTGTCAGTAGGTAAGATAGCTGTTAACTAAGCACATAGTCAAATACCCCCCTCAAGCTCAAGTAGAAGATTTTTCATAAGAAAAACTCTTCACATTGAGTTTGCCTCCAAGGAAAGCAAAGCAAGCTGAAGAAAGAGGCTTGGTCATTGCATCTGCTCACTGATCCAGTGCTGGAATGTAATATATGAAAAGCTTCTTTTGGCCAGATCTTTTCCTGCATGAAGAAAACATCAATCTCCATGTGTTTGGTGGGGCTATGAAACATCGGATTATGAGCAATAGACACAGTACTTTGATGGTCACAAATAAGTACTGGAGTAGTGAATGGAACTTGCACTGTGAGCAGAACATAATTCCATGTTAGTTGAATAAAGTTTGAGCCAAACTTCTATACTTAGCCTCACTACTTGAGCAAGCAGTGACTATGCTTGCGGGACCACTGAGATATTAAATTGAGAATGAAATAGATGGTTGCTCTCCTAAAGTAGAGAGTCTATCATCAACAGTAGAAGCCCAATCAGCTTCACAAAAAAGGCTTTAAATGACAAAGATTGTGCAAGAGATGCAGGCTGGAGATCTGGTTCATGAAATAAAGTATCTTTAAGGTACCATTGTATTCATTTAACAACAACTTAATGAGATTCTTGTGGTTTTGCCATAAATTGACAGATTTTGTTGATAACAAAACTTATTTCTGGTCTACTGAGAGTGGCATATTGCAGAGCACTTACCACTGAATGAAATAAAGCAGAATCTTAAAAGAGTTCAGCCCCTAACTTAGATAATTTGCAATTAAAAACCATAGGGGAATAAATGGAATGAGCTTCTGCTGTTTGTGTTTTGTTAAGCAAGTCCCAAATATATTTTACTTTATTCATAACTATAGATTGATCAGGTAAATATTCGATTTCAAGGCCAAGAAAATAATCTAGATGACCAAGTTGCTTGAGAGAAAAGGCTGCATGGAGTTTATTTGTAAGCTGCTGAAGGTCTCCAAAGATTAGTGAAAATCAGTTCTAAAGGAGAATAGATAGAATCATAAACATGACAGGGCAATCTATGTAACTTGCCAATACAACATGCTGCCTGTAATGGAGATAGTTTGAATCATCAAGCTTCTCAACAATGGAGTTTGGAAAGGACTGCAATGTGGAAGTCAAGGAGAAAAAAGAAGACGTTGCTAAGAGAATCCTATATTTGGGAAGAGACATCAAAAAATTGGCTCTAGATACCATGTAAAAGAAACTGAACGAGAGAATTTTGTTACAAACTGAACTGTATTCATTTCATTAACAGTTGAAAGGCCAAGCTTACAAGTGTATTTATAACTAACTGTTTACAACAAAAAGAAATGTTGTCAAGAACTAACTGCTTTACTGAATTGATACAAGAGATAGGTGTCAGCAATTGCTAACAGCTCTAACTATATACATACAATATTTACGTACAAAATATACTCTAATATGTACAAGAAGATTTTTTTTTTTTTTTGTGAGTCATGATGTACATAAATTTATATACACTATAATTGCTTATCTTCTAAGCCTATTTCGAGACCTGAATTTTATTCTTCATATTATTACTAGAGTGTCTGAAACATTTGCTTTGTTTTTATATTTTTTTCCTGACCAAGATGTCAAGCATATGAAATTTCATCTTAGTAATATATCAACAGGTGAGGGACATGCTTGGAGATGGGCGCCTAATAAAACGTCGAATTCATGATGGCAAAGGTGAGCCTAGAGAGTTATTTTACTGCTATCAATCCTACAAGGAGGGTTTAAACAAGGCTTCATAACTACTTCTAGTCTTTAGCTAAAGAAAAAATGAAATAAAAAAGAAAGATATGGAAAATATTATTGTGGAGAAGGCCTCATTAATGCTTGAGTTTGTGTTAAAGATATTATGATTATAGTTCGAGTTTGTAGTTAACGTGTTTTGTTTTTCACAATTTTATTATTGTTCTTATGTTAAGGTGGTATGTTAGGAGAATGAACTAAATTTTTTAATTTTATGCTTGCATTGTTTAAGTTCCAGTTGGTTATTTTTATTCAAAGTCTTGTATGACGTTGATTTTTTTTGTTTTTTTTTTTTGTATATAACAGGTGATTTTCCCATGGATTGTCCCCTGCATGACAGCCTACTTCGTGTTCATTACAAGGGTACTATTCTCAATGAAGAAAAGAAGGTTTTTTATGACACAAGGGTAGACAATGATGGTCAACCATTGGAGTTTTGTTCTGGAGAAGGGCTTGTGAGTTTCCTGCTTGAGCATAAATAAAGTCAAGTTCAATTGTTTTTTTCTTCTTTTTATAGATTTTGGTGTTTGAAAATTCCTGATTTGTAGTATTTATATAGAATGTCTGCCCTTTCACATCAATGCTATGAATGCAAATACATCACATTGCGTTGATTATTGTTTTGGAATCTCATTTTCTTTGTGTTTTAGGTGCCGGAGGGTTTTGAAATGAGTGTTCGGTTGATGCTTCCTGGAGAGATAGCTCTTGTCACATGCCCTCCTGATTATGCCTATGATAAGTTTCCAAGGTTGCTGACGAAGTGCACCTTTTGACTCGATTTTGTTTAGCCAATAATTTAGGTTTCTTGAAGCATTTTAGTGCAAGCAATTGCAAATTGAATATGGTTTCTATCTTGATATCACTTGAGAAAATAAAGAAAAAGAGCAAGTATATTTTTGAGAGCTTAAAAAGGTCTCCCTTAGGTAGTCATATTTATATACAATAGATTTGTGTGATACAATGATGAGAAATGAAAGAGTGAAAAATAAATAATCGTAGGTACAAATAGCATTTGAATGAAGCTTACTGAGTCTACTCCGAACTTTTGAATGAAAGAGTTAAAAATAAGTAATCATAGGTACTACCCAAAACGGGTTATGAATAAAGCTTACTTAGATTACTCTGAACCCAGTCTAACAATATCCACTGTCATTCTGTTCTATCTCTGTGCTGCATGATATCATTGACATGCTTCCTCCTTTTATGATCAGGCCTTCAAATGTCCCAGAGGGTGCTCATATTCAATGGGAAATTGAGCTTCTAAGTTTTGAAACGCCAAGGGTACTTTTCTAAATTGTTCAGTTAAATTCATGTAATTTACTAAAGTAGTTACATATATTCATTTAGCAATTATAAGACCTCTGGTACTGCATGGTGGTAATTGTTTGGTGAAGTAGTTGATATGATCAAGTTATATATTATATAAGTAGTTGCAGATCTCACATTGTAAGTCAGTTTTGTAAGAGTGAATCATGTCTAAATCCACTTTGTAAGATTTATATTCTCTATTTTATTGTCAAGTTCAATTAGCATTAATATTCTTGAATGAGATAGATTTCAGGTTTATTATTTTATGATTTTGGTGGCTAAACTATGTTAATCATGTTAAACAGCATAGGATAAATCATACATGCTGGGTTTAATACTTTTTCAAATATGTCATTAGCTTACATCGTTTTGTAAGCTTTATCTGCTTTTGTCTCTATTTACATTTTTTTTGTATCATATCCTTATAATGATGAGATGACTAATGCATTATGGACTTTATTCCTTATTACAGGACTGGACAGGATTGGACTTTAAAACTATAATGAATGAAGCTGAAAGCATCAGAAACACGGTATGCAGTTGAACCTGCAGAATTTTCCTTTGCTGTTTCAGCCATGTTTGCGAGATACTCAGTTAAAACCAGAAATAGTCAGCTAAATTGACCACAGTTGCACTGGATTTATTCAAAGTTATTTGAGAACTAGGTGGCAATTCTACCTTTTTCCCTATGTATAAGGTTTTATTTGTGTTTTTGTTGCCATTGTTGTGATTCAGTATGTATATTTTGACAATATATTTTACTACATTGGGAACTTCCGTAGCATCCATGTGAACTGTGCTGAGCAGAAATTTGAGAATAAGAAAGGACAAACATTTAAGCTGTGAAGGCTGTCTTCAATGGTTATAGACCTTCTGTTAGTGATCCATGATTACTGCTCTCTTTGCTATGCTGAAATAATCATAAAAATAATTGAACAATACAGGGAAAGTTCATTGAAAATCTCAATATTTATTTTTTTGTTAAAATTATTTCTGTAAAATATACTGATGATTATTTTTCTACGAAATCTTGCCCTCCTTGTGTACATTAAAATAATTCTGGCTTCAATGAGGCTTATTTGGTTAGTACTCATTATTTGTTTTCATACTTGTACTACAATCACTTACTAAGGTATTGAACAACATGATGGTTTACTTTTTGCGTTGATTCAAAATGAAAGAAAGTTGAATGTTCCATTCTATTATTGTCTTTCAGGGTAACAAGCTGTTCAAAGAAGGGAAATATGAACTTGCCAAGGCAAAATATGAAAAGGTATTGATCTTTCTCTTTTTTGCTAAGTTGAATCTTATGCTCTTAAGTACTTCTGTTAACATTTTTCTCATAGAAAATTGTCATTGGGGTCCAAAATTTTTTAATAATGAGGTAGCAAGTCAATAGCTGTAAACACCTCATCCTAGTTACATAACAGTAACTCCTTCCTTTTGACAAAACAATGAACAAATAGCTTAACTAGAGTATTACTTATATTGTGGCCATAATCCTAATCTTGGTTGGAATAAGAGGGAGAGTGGAAGTTTGTGGTTTTTGGTGAAGGTAGAGTGGTAGTTGTGACAGTTTTGGTCAAGGGAAAGCGATAACCATTCGAGACATTAGAAAGACAGGTCGTCGTGACAAGTGGTGGTTTTAGGCAACGGGGTGTGTGGGGTTAAATAAGTGGGTTTTGAGGGAATACAAAATTGGGCTTAAGTTTTAGATTATAAAATGGGGTCATGCAACTAACCCATAACCTAGAAACAAAGAAAGGCCATGCGGAGCATCACACGAAAGGCGGCGAGAGGCACAGTGAGGAGCGCCATGGGAGACACTATGAGGAATGCTGCTCCCATGCTCGCAAGAAACTCTGCTACAATGTGACTTGAGTTCTACAATGGCGATCCGACATGATCCACCAAAATCGTGACCTTGAGGCAATGTGAGATCGGAAAGGGAGGAGGAGATCACTGACACATAATCTTATGCTATGGAACACGGTTTTGACTACCTTGCTCTGGTCTGAGTTGCTTGGGACCTATTGTTGTGTTGTGAAAAAAAAAAAACATCAGCTAATAGCAACGAGTTGCTTTTACTTACTTTATTCATACGTGCCAATGAATTTGCTGTCCTTTGATTTGAATATATGAGATTTTGTTTATTTTGTTTTTGTTGGAATATCTGACTTTGTTGTTTGAATTGGTTTCTATATTACATGCATTGGATTTCTATTGTATATTCCATGATAATTGGATTTGTATTTTGACTGGGACTTGTGTTTGTGGCTCTAAATGTGTAACTATGCCATCAAACTTATTAACATTATGTGGTAGTTTGTAACAGTTGCTTCGAGAATTTAATCATATAAATCCTCAAGACGATGAAGAAGGAAAGATTTTTGCAGATACACGAGTGAGTGATCTTTTGTCTCTTTCCCAATATATATTAAAGATAGGAAGTATGTATTACCTAAAATAATTAAGCTTGGTAGGTTGATTTAAATTTGGACTAAATCTTTTTATCACTTTTGCTCCTATTATTGAAGAATTTGCTACATCTGAATGTTGCTGCATGCCATCTAAAATTGGGAGACTGCAAAAAGTCCATTGAGACTTGCAACAAGGTATGTTTAATGACCTCAGCTATCATATATCTATAATTTGATTTCATTGGATTAAACACAATTCATTAGTTGATTTTGGTACGCGTTTGGATAGTAAAACAACATCATGGATTTTATTTATTATTAAGACTATTCTGTAGCAATGCTCTAACCTAGTGATGTTTCTTGGATGGGGTTGAGGGATTCGATACATAAATTTGTTGCAAGTCTGAGTTATTAAGCTGCACCCTTTTTAAATGAGCCCTTGTAACCAAGTCAATCACCATTACTTTCTACTTTCCTCAAATTAACTGATATTCCATAATCAAATGTTTGGTAAGGGGCGATATATTTTCATTTTAGTTAGTTGTTACACATCATTATAGGCTAACTTCTCTTGAGTAAAATTCCTTTTATTTTAGGATTTGTTTTTCTTCAGAAATCAAGCAACGAATGCTAAATGGGTTTAAAAGGAGAAGAAAAAGAGAGATGACATGAATAATACAGTTGTGCTATAAACAGCCTGTTTGTTTTCCTCAACTCTAAAACTAGATGGAAACTTGCGCAATGTATTTCTCATGCAGGTTTTGGATGCAAATCCTGTACATGTCAAGGGTCTCTATCGTCGTGGAATGGCCTACATGACTGCAGGAGATTTTGAAGAAGCAAGGGCTGATTTCAAAATGGTACAAATCTTCGTGTGTAACTTGTGTAGCATTTAAAGCTGTAATGTTATCCGTTTCTAAAATCACTTTAATGTTAATTTTAGATGATGAAAGTTGACAAGTCAACTGAATCAGATGCAACTGCAGCTCTTCAAAAACTGAAGCAGAAGGAGCAGGTGGATTTGAAATCAGTTATTTGGATTATGTGCTTGATTTGAGACATCACTGAAGGAAACTCTTAACACTTTATTCTAATATCAATTCATCTGCAGGAAGTCGAGAAGAAAGCTAGGAAACAGTTCAAAGGGCTATTTGACAAGAAGCCTGGAGAAATTGCGGAAGCTAAAGCTGATGTTGATGGAGATCAAATATCAAGCGAAAGCCAGGAGGATAAATCACTTGGGGACTCTGATGAAACCACTTTAGAGGATTCACACGAAGCTCCACCTGAGACACCTCGAACAAGTTGGTTCTCTCTCTTTTGGCCTTCTGGAAGAAGACTTTTTGAATCTCTTGGGCTTAATAGATGTGCCATACTTTAATTTAACTTGAAAAACATGTCGTAGTTTGTCATAATATAATTTATATAGAAGGCATTCCAGGTCATTTTAACACGATATTTAAAGAATGAGAGTTTAGGTATCTGCTGAAAGATTTGTGTTCAACTTTTACATTGTAATTTGTAGGTTCAGTGTTGGAACAAAGAAAGGCTTCATTTTAACTTTTACTTTTATTGAAAGGTATATTTGGACATGTATGGCGAGGAGACGGATATCCATCTTCATCTTCATAGATTTAAAAGATTAAGTATTATTTATACTTTGCACCCATAACGTGTTTACGTGGAGATTCTTTTGTCAAATTTGGAATGAAGACAGATCTGGAGGAACAAATTTATTTGATAATATATTTTAAGTATGCAATAAACCATATTAAAAAAGAGAATAGCATTTATATATTTGCTTGAAAATATTAAATATCCACCTTGTAATAGTAAGGATGAAAAACAATATACTTTTTGAGAGATAAAACAAAACAATTTTAACACAATAATTTTACAGGAGCTAAAATCATATTAAAAAATTCCAAACGAAATGAATTTTTTTTTCAAATGTTTGGTCTATAACGTCGCAAATAATCACTCAAATTTTGTATTTCAAATTTAAAGGGAATTCTATGACTCTAAAAAACTATTCCTATTTAAACGGTTTAATTACCTTTCAAATCTTTTATAAGTTTGAATATTTTAATTAATTTTTTATTAAAT
>Ga0123340_1001651_pt1 | contig 18896 bp, 9 predicted proteins | sample SirMexnodulemix_FD_89961 | JGI IMG/M metagenome (GOLD analysis project Ga0123340, IMG submission 89961) | Root nodule microbial communities of legume samples collected from Mexico - Siratro Mexico nodule mix | ecosystem: Host-associated > Plants > Roots > Nodule | place: Mexico: Nepantla... | reverse complement strand
TGAGTAAAAAGATTTAAAAAATTAATTGTTCCTTTTAAATTAATAAAAAATAATTATGTTTTTTAATTTTCCAATAACAAAAAAAAAAAAAAAAATTAAGCTAAAAAATTAGGTTTTTCAAGAGACTTTTATGTTGATTTAACATTAAATAAGAATAAAATTAGTCTTTGAAACGCAAATAAAAATTAAGTGTAAGCCTTATAAGATATTAATTACATTAGAATAAAAAGTATAAAAAAGTGTAACAATATAAATATATAAAATAAAATATTATAAAACAGGATAAAATTTGTCATTATTTTCAGTTTGAAAAATTTCTAGTTTAGTTCTTCTATATTGAAACAAAAAGATTTGTAAGAATATTTTATTATATCATACCAATTACGTATGAAAATTAAAATATATAGTTTTGAGGTGTTTAATCAAGTGTAATCTCGTAATCTTTTATATGAATTATTTATGATTTATTATTATTAAATCTTCTTAATCTAGTTTTTTTTTCTTTTATTCTTTTAGAAACATTATTTCAATATCATTTTGAAATCGACATTAGTAATAATTTATATACGCATTCTTCTTCTATCTCTGAACATATTTTATATAATATCTATGAATGAATTTTTTATAAAAAAAAAGTAACAACTTACTTTGAGTGATGATTTACAAGTTGAAAGAAATTTTGGGGTTATGTTATTTTGTATGCCTACATTAATTATATAATTGGCAGGTTGGAACTGGTGGCCTTATGACTTCATCACTTGAACAGTACTTGAGAATGTTTAAAATTGTTCTAAACTAGCCGAAAGAAGTGTTCTTGCACTTACATATTTATAGTTTCATTATATTAAGATAATATAGTTTTAAGTTGACTCAAGAAGAGAGATTATGTAATTAATTATTTTATTAATCAATAAAATTATTTAATTAAAAATGGCACTAAAAATAATAAGTAAAAAAAATGTATATATTAGATCAATGTGAAGTGAAAATATATAAAAAATCTAAGTGAGAAAATTAGTGACATGTATTTTAAGATTTTGAATTAAAAATAGTGTGAATGCTTTGTCTCTCGTTTCATATTTGTTTAATTTTCTCATTGTATTTTTTTCATTTTTCCACCATGCAGACTGGTCAAACTTGTACAAAATGTATCAGAAATCAATCTAGAATACCGGTTTAAAACAGTATTTTAATTTTTCAAACTTATAATTTATTCTAAAACTAAATAAAATAACATATTTAATAAGGATTACAAATAGGTATAATTATTTTAATAAGTGTTATTAATCTTTTCTTATAAGACGTGAATCTACTCAAACCTTAATTTTCACGTTATACAATTGTTTACGTTTAGCATTAAACACATTGTCGAGTTACAAAATTACTTACCTCGTAATACATGCACATGCTAGAATCACGTAAGTGTTTAATAATGGAAATATTCTTTAAGATTTTTTTTAAAATTACTATTATTGCCAGTGAGAATTTGTTTACACTGTTAAATATCACGCACTAACAATTTATTGTTAGAATGAAATTGTTTCCTATAAAAGTTTGCAATAAGAAATCGTAAACTAGGTCATATCAAGTTTAGACGACAACAACTAAACTAGTTCCACTCATATTTTCATATCTAAATCAACAAAGCATAAAAAAAAAAAGAACACTACAAAATATAATATAGAAATATATTCTTTTATGGTTGATATATGGATTGATGCACTCCTTGCAAGTTTTATGAATTGGAATAGAAAAAATGAACACGAGTGCTAAGAGAGTATAGCAAGGTATAATGGTCCTATAAAAGTCATAGTTGACCTAATGTGTTGCATTTTGTGGTTGAGATTGGGAAGGATCATTGGTTGGCTAGGACCTACCCAGTTAGTCCAATCGTATAAAATCATTACGTCGAAACAAAAAGGTGATGGTTCACCATTCTCATTCTTCTACTCGTGCAAAATATTTTTTCTGAAACAATTTTGGACAGTTATGATGTAAAGACGTGCAACCTATACAAACTTATATTTTATGCAGCAACATAGTAACCAAAAGGACTTTATAATCATATATCAGAAATTAGTGGAGCTAGTTTCACAGCATAGTTTGTGAACAAATAACACTTTGAACTTTGGAACCAAAATTGACAGGGCAACCGATTAGGTGTTGGTGAGTCTGTTCAACTGCCCTCAAAATCTTTTCTTCCAATTTTATAATTGCATGCTCCAATGCATTATTGAGATTGCTGTTTTACTACTCTATCCCTTCCCTCTGGTTGACAATGATTAAGGTACATGAGACATTTTTGTCATTTGGAACTTTGTCTAGAAATGTTCACAGTTGGCAAAAACCTGAAATTTAAGCAAACAAAAAACTTTACTTACATTCTCTAATCTTGCACAAAAGGAAATTAATGTTCAAGGAAGTACAATGGAGCTTCATAAAGGGCCTTTCTTGTTTTGAGATTTACTCATGTATATAATCCTCTAACAACTCCTTACAAATTAATCATCATATATCTTAACCTCAACTACTTTACATATATAGTCCAAAGGTCCCCTCCATTTAAGCCACTGTTGTTGCCTTTGCTGCTCAAGGGATATGGAAGTTTCAAGCCTTCAAAAATTGGTGAAGACAGCACCATCTAAAGCATTGGTCATCAGAATCAACTTGGTCTGTCTTGCCATCTTTCTGGTTGTTTATGCAGCCCTTCTTCTTCAACCATCTTCTTCAGTCTACTTTGAAAATGCAGCCTCCCTTGTCAGGTGCTCATTGAGGGAGTGCCATCACAAGGTAAGGTGAGCCTACTCTAATGGCATTATTACTTTCTTCTTCTTACCCTTTTGTGTTTTGCTTCTTTTATGGACAAAAAAATGTTTTTTTCATATTAAATGAAGTCAATTTTATGGATCAAGCAACTTCATTCATGTCACTTTCTTTTAGTGTTTTCCTAAGTTATGAATATGCAAGTGTGTGCATACATAACTTGTGTATGATATTCAAACCTGTAGGAAGAAAAAAGCATAAAGATGAAAGCGGTGTTGGAGGAACCACAAGTGAAGCCTAGGATGCCAAAGCAGAATGCGACTAAGATAGAGGTTCCTAGCTTCTTTATTGAAATGGGAAAAGGGATGAAGATGGGAATGGTGAACATGCATGAAGATGATGTGAGTGAATGGAGCAGCCTTGGAGAAACAACACAGGTGTATTTCGAAAGGGTATCACAGTTTTTCAACTGGACAGATTTGTTCCCGGAATGGATAGATGAAGAGGAAGAGAGTGATGTTCCATCATGCCCCGAGATTCCAATGCCAGAGTTTGCAGCATATGAAACCATGGACGTGATCATAGCCAAGTTGCCATGCAAGTACCCTGAAGAAGGGTGGGGAAGGGATGTTTTCAGGTTGAGTAATGCATATAAACACTTGCTTCAAAATTTTTTGGAAATTCTGAACTACCATTTATCTGTAGTTTCAAACTTTTGTTTTTACATTGTATCACTGTCATGTTTATGTTTGTTTCTATATTTTTTAAGTGTGTAGCACATTGGTGAATGCACATTCATTATTTTGGTTTTTTCAGGTTACAAGTTCATTTGATTGTGGCGAATCTGGTGGTGAAGAAAGGGAAGAAGGGGTGGAATTGGAAGACAAAAGTGGTTTTGTGGAGCAAGTGTAGGCCAATGCTGGAGCTGTTTAGGTGCAAGGATTTGGTTAAGCAGGAAAATGAGTGGTGGTATTATGAGGTTGATGTGAAGTGGTTGGAGCAGAAGGTATCTTTGCCTGTTGGATCATGCAATTTGGCTCTGCCTCTGTGGGAACAAGGTATGCTTAGTTGCTTACATATTCATCAAAAGCTCATCTGTTTATGTTACTTTTCCTCAAGTGGGTAGGAATTAATTAATAAGCTAATGAAATTATAGTTTGAAAAGTAAGGAGTGTTAATTAAGTTAATAGGAACTTTTTCTTTTTGGTTTTACATGTACAATAATTAGTTATGTGTGTTGAAACATAAACACACATTAAAAAATAAAATAAAACAAAAATAACTCACATTTTCGCACCAGGTAGGGGTCGAACCTACGACTTTCTGCTTAGGAAACAGACGCTCTATCCACTGAGCTACAGGTGCTTGCTTGAAGTATCATGACAAATATTTTAATATAAAACATTTAATCTTTTCCTTTGTGAAATGTATAATGTCGTAGGTGAAGGTTTTCAGTTAGATGATATCTCGAGTTAGATGATATCTCACATCAGGCATAGCTAACAGCTTAAAATTGTTTTTCAAGACATTAATATCAACGAAGACCCTCGACTATACCTTTTGCCAATTATTTTTATTTATTGTGCCCATGAAGCAAGGTTCTGTTATGGTAGCATCTCTGTTAAAATGACGATACATTTTATAGTATTATATACAATTTTATTCCTTGTTTATTTCTTCTTTATTTCTTGTTACATCACGTATTGCTTGTATTATTTTATTTTACTTTTTTCTTGTCATATATTTGTCCTTTGTACCTCAATTTATCCCAAACTGGGGTCAAAGTTATAGAGACTTTTTTTTTTCGCAAACTTGTACTAATTTATGCATAAGAATGTAAAAAAGGGTGCAAAACATTTTTTTTTTACTAAAATATATGGTACAAATTCATCGGAGTAGGAAAATTATAAAAGTAGTGTAAATTATATCAAGTTTTCTGAAAGCAAATAAACAAAGTTTTATATGTTTGAGGAGTTTCCATGGAAATTCAAAACGTGTCAATAATTTTTTTGGTGACTTTGCTAATAAGTATATCTTAACAATGAAGCTATCTCTCTGTTAATCTTAAAGCATTGTGAAATATACAGTCCAACCATTAATCATATTGTATGCAGCTTCTTCTGGAAAATTGCTTTCTTGCTGTGTAAACCATATTTTATTTTGTACTTATCAACTAATATCATTTTATTAGACATCACTAACAACTACGATGACTACCTGAGCTTTAATTTCTTCTAAAAGGTAATGTCATATATATACTGTCCATGAAAAGTTGAAAGCTAAAGGGTAACAAACTTTGATTGGAATGTAGGGAAAGGGTTTCTTGAAGCACAATACTTTTTCGTACGAATGGAAGTTGAAGATATTATAATTAACAAAGATTTTTGAAAAGCATTTTTTTTTTATTTATTTTGACCTTGTGAATTTTGGTTGCAATTTTCAGGAATCGACAAGGTGTACGACACGTCGAACCTGGAACAGAGCGTTCAAAGCGACGCTCGAGCGAAACGCGAGGCCTACGCAACGGTTCTCCACTCGTCGGAAGGCTACGTTTGCGGCGCAATAACGCTGGCGCAGACGCTCCTCCGGACGGGAACCAAACGCGACCTGGTGCTCCTCCTCGACAGCTCCATCTCCGCCGTCAAGCGCCGCGCCCTCGAGCTCTCCGGCTGGAAGATCCGAGTCATCACCCGGATCCGGAACCCGCGGGCCGAGAACGGCACCTACAACGAGTACAACTACAGCAAGTTCCGGTTGTGGCAGCTGACCGAATACGAGAGAGTGATCTTCATCGACGCCGACATCATCGTCCTCCGCAACCTCGACATCCTCTTCAATTTCCCTCAGATGTCTGCCACCGGTAATGACCAGTCCATTTTTCAACTCCGGCATCATGGTTCTCGAACCTTCCAACTGCACCTTCGATGTTCTCATGTCGCGCCGCCACGATGTCGTCTCCTACAACGGGTACGAAGTTTCTGGAACAGCGTTATTTTCCCTCGTAAATCTTAAACTAACACATTTTTTTATGATTATGCGTATGTATATTTTTAGTTTAGTTTCTACAATTTTTTTAAATAAAATTAAAAAGTGTGTGCATTAAAACTAATTAGAACAAGAAGCTTTTAAGTACAATAGTTAAAATGTAAAAATTATATCAATATCAAGATCAGATAATTTATTTCATTTTTAATTTTAACATTCATTTTCAAAATTATTTGAAAAATTTTAATTTCTGTAATAATGATTTTTGGTGATACTATTAAAAAAAAATAATTTATGATTCTGTTTGGAAATCCTAAACAAGTTAGCAATTTACTTCTTCGTGAAAGAAATCCTCTCTTAAGTTAGAATATTATATTCAATGCGAGCATTTTTTTTTTAAAAGAGCTACTCTTCAACAAAAAATTGCTAACAACATTTTCAATATAAATATTTCTTTATTAATAAAAGTTTACCTTTTTAAAGCTAATTTTTGTTATATAATTAACATTAAATTAGTTATAGTTTATAAACAATTTGTAATAACATGCATGGCTTTAATCTGTTGATTGCAGGGGCGACCAGGGTTTCCTGAACGAGATATTCGTGTGGTGGCACAGGCTTCCCCGGCGCGTGAACTTTCTGAAGAACTTCTGGGCGAACACCACGCTGGAGGCGAGTGTCAAGAACGCCATGTTCGGCGCCGACCCTCCGAAGCTCTACGCGATCCACTACCTGGGCCTCAAGCCCTGGCACTGCTACAGGGACTACGACTGCAACTGGGACGTCGAAGATCAGAGGGTCTACGCCAGCGACGTCGCACATCAACGGTGGTGGAAGGTCCACGACTCCATGGACGAGCGGCTGCAGAGGCTCTGTCGGTTGAACCGGAAGAGAAGGACGGAGCTGAACTGGGAGAGGCGCAAGGCGGGGAAGCTCGGGTTGCCGGACATGCACTGGAAGATGAATGTGACAGATCCCAGAAGACAAGGCTCGCTTTTGATTGATTAGGGTTTACGTAAATTAGGTTATAGTTGTACAATTATACCTCCTTTTCTAATCTTCATTCTTTCGTTTTTTATTTTTGTTTTCTGCAACTCTACTTCATCATCTTACGTACAGAGACTTGTGCAGAGTTTTTTTTCTTTTTTTTTCTTCCATGCAGTTTATTTATTAGTCACTCAATAATGGAAACATACATTATAACAAAATTTTCATTGCATTGCACACTTCACTTTTAGCCTGTTTATTGTAATTTTTTAAAGAGGTAGGGTATGATTAGATAGATAAAATAATTGCTGCATAACAAAAACATAAAGTGTTCTGTGAGTTGTTTTATTCGAAATATAGATGTTTTTTTTTTTCAAAAAAAAAATTCTACATTTTTATTCAAATATAATTAGTAACACAATTTCTAATACATTTTTTTTTAGTTTTTTTTTCTTATGATACGATATATGAAGGGTTTGTCTAGTGAAAGTGGTTGAGCAAACCCAAGATTGGTGCACCCACTCAAAATGTAAAGTCCTCAAAAGATATCTATTTTGGGTCGGAAGATTTGTTTCAAAACCCTTTTAACAGCTCTAAATAATAATAAAATATTAAATATAGTTATTTAATTAAAATATAAATTAAATTATTCAATAAAATATTTATAAAACTGAACGTAGGATTGTGATATAAATGTATGCAGTTGGTAGCATGTTATCATTCTTTTACGTTACCCTTTTTCTTAGTCAAAGAAGGGTGGTTGTACTTTTACGTTTAATAAAAAAAAACTCACTTAATATTTAAAAATATTAATATTTGAATTATATTTTTTCTTAAAATATATATTATATTAGTAAAATGGGTAGTTAAAAGAGTGTTTTATGTTTGAATGGGGATCAAAGTATCATTTTTCCCAATAGAAATTGACTCTGCGTTTGGGGAAAGTAAACCAATTTTATGCATTCGAGGGTCATACATACCAAATCTTCTAAGAAGTAATATTATACAACTCAAAAGAAAATCACAAGATATTCAAACCGCAACCTTCTTGACTCTTTAAACATATGCATAAAAGAAAGTTTTCAGTGTTCAATATAATAAGTTAATATGATCTTTCACATGGTTGCTGTCACAAAGTATGATAATAATTCTCCTCACTTCTCACAAAGTATGGTATTAATTCTCCTCGCTATTGAATATCAGTTGTAAATATATATGCATGTGTAATTAATATGAATTTTGTCATTCTTAGTCTAACAAAATAAACTAGTTATTAACTTATATGTTATCCAATAAATTAGTGTCATCAACCATCAATACAAAAATATTTAGTAAAAATTTTAAAGCAGTTTATTTTCAGAATGTTTACCTTATAAGTTATAAGCGAATTTGTAATTTAGTTAATTATTTTAATGGCATAAAATGATTTAACTTTTATTTAATCAGATCACTGAACTCTATTTTTTACTTTCAATTGCTTTTTTTCTTTCCTAATTTTTTTCCTTTATGACAACGTGAATAAATAAATTTTTAACCCATCGTGAAATAAATTAATTAGATACCAATTTAGAATCTAATTATATAGGTCACTAAAATTTTAGTAATTAATGTTAGATACTAATTATTTTGACTTAATTTAGTCACTAAATTCAATCATTACTTTTATTTTTATATAGTTATTAAGCAATCAAAATCTAATTTGATGATTATTTTAATCACAATTAACAACTATTTTATTTAATAGCTAAAAATTGATCAATTTTTTTCTTATATAGTGATCCTTAAAAGACATGTAATCGTTTTGTGTTCTACAAGTTCAAACATATTATATAAAGAGTTGTTTAAGGTTACTTCTCTCTTAAGTAGATTTTCTTAAAAAATACTTTAGGTAGGATTGTTGAATAGGAAGCCAAATAAATTATCGTTGTGAATATGATATTAGTTTGGCTACAATCGTGCTTCTGTAATTTTATTATAAAAATATACTTTTATGAAAAAACACAAATACCAATTATAATTTTTCGTATAAAAAGTGTATTTTAGTGAACACGCTAATTTTTTATTCACAAGTTTGGCTTTCTATTTTTTTTATTGGAATTTTAGTCTAATCTTTTGCTTTGCATACTTTTTTTTATTTTTAGGTTTTAGTTAATAAAATATTTTTATTGGATTTTAGATTAATATATTAGATCTAATGTTTAATCAGAGAAAAGTAAAGTTCTAAAAACTTAGACCAAAATAAAAAACCATACGAATTTTTTAAAAATTAATTTGATTATAGATTTTCTAAAGTCGGAGAAAAATTATGAAAAATATATTAAAACTATAAATAAAATATTAAAAAGAAGATAAACTAAAAGAAAAGACTCCATGGGTTGACTTATTGAGGAAGTATTTTGCACCCACATGTTCCAGAAACATTTTGTCTTTTCTTTTATAAGTTATCTTGGGATCAAACAAGCATTTCCAACTACATAGTTTTTTTATAACGTGTGAGTACACAATGTATTGGTTTAATAAATTTAAAAATAATTCACTCATTTCCTCTCATAGTAACTATAATTTTAGTTATGTAGAAAGAATATCCTCATCTTAAAAAAAAGGTCTTAATTGCGTTTTACTGTACCTAACTGTCTTAATCGCGTTACAAACATAAAATTGCGTAATTGAAGCTTCAGAGACTATCATCGGACGGTGTTCCTTGTACGCGTGGACGGCCCGATCCAACGAATGCCATTTTGTCTTATATGAATTGGACTCTTTCAAACAATTGGGCCCATGGGGCCCAACTGGAAAATCCATTCATCTTACGTGCGTCACACGAAACCATGCCATGCCATGTTACCATTTTTGTTTTTGTTTTTTTCTATGATTTCTTATCTTCTGGTTAGGAATTATTGAAGTGAGTTTTCATTTTTAATCAATTATTTATAGGCACAATTAGAAAATAAATCTTTATCAATTATTTATCAATTGAATTGGATTTTGTATGTACTCTTACTTCATTAAAAATTAGAGTATTCAACTTCTTTATTTTAATTTTATTTTTAATAAAATAATTCTATGTAAAAAAGTAAAACTGAAATAAATATTTTTTTAAAACCTCCATTGAATTAGAACATAACAAATTGAATTGTTCCAGTACAACACTATATATAGTATACGTGGTGACATGTTGATTATGACGTTTGATTCCTCAGTTCATTTTGTGTCCGCTGTTACATTAATACTGGCACACATTCACACGTAATAATTAATGTGCATTTATTTTCCTTTACTTTCTCAACATTTTAACATGCAATATTACGAATAAAATGATGAGATAAAAAAATACACACACATGCTGGTTTTAAAAATAATATTTTACACTGTTGTATTATCAATATTTATTACCATTTTATTTATTTACTTAATACATTAAATGCATTAAGAGTGAAAGATATTAATATTATTAATACTTATTACTGTTTTTATCTAATATTATTTATTTGACCACTTCAAATGCTATTTTAAATTGTTTTTTTCATGTATGAAGATGGCCTATGTAAGCAAGTATATTAGTATTTGTTTCAAGTTGAGAAACAGGTGTCACTTTTGTAGATGACAAGTTCCATGTTTGAAATTTAGAAAAAAAGAAAGAGAGTACAGAGTGGACCTTGTATGTTTAGTTTGTGTGACAAGGTAGGCTCCACTAACTGTTCATCCTTCTTGACCCTTTCCTGTTCTTTTCCTCACTTCTTCTAAATTTAGCTCCAACTTTTTCTCCATCTAATTTTAATTTCCTCATTCCTCCTAGTTTTTCATTGATCTTAATATGTCTCAATTCTCAATCATCAGTTTTGTTTCTGCTTAATCCAGGTATTTTCCTCTCCTTCTCTTTCGTTTTTCTCTTCTTCCTTCTCTTTCAAACCACCATCTTATTTGCTTAATCTCTTTCTTCCTTCTCTTCATACCCTCCTTGCCCTTCAATTCCACTCTTTGCATGTCCATGAACACTGTTACAAAAAAATACCATCTTTATTATATGTAGTCATATCATGATAACTCTTTTTGTTTGAAAAGTTTGGATTAATATTTTTCTGTATCTGGGGTTGGATATAATTGTTTCCAATACAATTTCCTTCACTTTACAAGAGGAAAGTACAAAGCTTAGGGATATATGATATATTGATATCTATATATTGCCTTTTCCTTAAGGTTTTGTTTCTGTTTCTCTCCATTGACATATACCAGAAGAATTTTCAAAATTTCACCAACCCAGTTAAAAATTGGCCAACTTGTGTCCGATGCATGGTAATTAATTACTACTTGAGATGTTAGTTTTTGTGTACCGAGGTGCTCTTTCTTGTAACTTTGTTCACGTGATTGTAGTTTTGATTTCAATGTCAACGTGTATGAAACGGGAGGATCTTTTAGCTTTTCATGCATCATAAGATTCTGCATCTTTTATGTTTGGTTGATGTTCAAGCACAATTGAAAAAGTGTATTAAATGGTACATATGGAAATCAATTATCATTTTACTACTTTTCTAGATGCTGTCATACCCCTTAAATTTGAAACCTCTGCATGGTCATGTTTTATTCTGAGTCTAATTGAATTTACTGAAAAGGTTATTCAGGCAACAACAACTTTCATTTTTTCACTGATTGATTCTTTGTTATTTGCCTTTTAGATGCCTTTAACTCTTCCAATTGCTTAATGGAGGATGTTGAAGACAAGCCACCCTCAGAACTATATATTATAAGGGCTGAGCAGAAGCCACTAGCAGAAACCCCTGAAGAAAACACTGAAGTGATGAATTCACCCAATAACCAGCCTTCCATTGAAGTTCTGGACAGCCAACATAGTAAGAATAGTACAATGGAGTCTGGCACAAGTTTTCCCATGGAGTTCTCTGACTTAGAAGTGTCCCTTAATGCTTCTAACGATCAAACTATAGCACAAGTTGGACATCTTCCCACAGGTGATTCAGCTTCTACTCCGGAAGCTAGAATTCATGGAACAGAAGAAAGCCACCAAGGAGTCATGGCTGCATATTCTGAACCAGGAGCTTTAGAAGAAGATATCTTTAACAGGCTGCAGGAAGGCGTTTCTGCTGTCACTGCTAGCAGTGATACTGATAATCTGATGAATCCCTCAACATCATCTTCTGAAACAAAAGAGTTGCAGACTGGCCCTATAGAACTAATAACAGACTCACCTCAAACCATGGTAGCTGATGTTGCCATAGATAATTCAGCTTCAACCTCAAAAGTTAATGCTGATGTAATGGAACATAGCAACCAAGGAGCCATGCCTGCAAATTCTGAAGCCAGAACATTAGAAGATATGTCAAATAGGCAACAGGATGGTGGCAGTATGGAACCCTCAACTAACTCTGGTAAGGAGAAAGAGTTGCAAAATGACCTCAAAGAACTAAAGATTGATTCACCTCAAACAATGGATACTGATGTTGTTGAGGGAGCTGTTGGTTCACATGCTGCTGCTGCTGGCAATGGTGTTGATAACTCTTCTGAAAAAATAGAGTCGCAAAATTATCATGAAGAGCTAAAGATTGAACCGCCTCAAGCCAAGATTGCTGATGTGTCTGTGGAAGCTGTTGACTCACCTGCTGCCAGAGATCCGGTGGCTTCCTCTTCTGAAGAAATAGAGTTGCAGAATCACCAGAAAGAACAAAAGACAGATCGGTCTCAAACCAATATTGTTGATGCTACTTTGAGAGCTGATGATTCACCATCTGCCAGTGATGATAGTCAGATAAAAGTCTTGGATTCCACTTCTGAAAAAATGGAGTTGCAGAATGACCGCAAAGAACAGAAGACAGATCCATCTCAAACCAATGTTACTGATACAACTGTGGGAGCCGTTGACTCACCTACTTTTGCTAAGCAGATGGCTGCAAGAAGAAGCCTTATTGATACAGCTGCTCCATTTGAATCTGTCAAGGAAGCTGTTTCCAAGTTTGGAGGCATTGTGGATTGGAAGGCTCATAGAATCCAGACAGTGGAGGTATATATGTCTCGCATTTACTTAAATTTTGCAACCAAGTCACATCATATTTAAATACATTGTACTAATGAGTAATGACTATGGTAGCTTAATCAGCTGGAAAATCGCTTTTAACTTCACTTTTCCTGATATTCAGAGACGCAAACATGTAGAACATGAACATGAAAAGGCACAGAAGCTGATCCCGGAGTATAGAAAAAAGTCCGAGGCTGCAGAGAAAGAAAAAATGCGAGTACTGCAGGAGCTGGATACCACTAAGAGACTAATAGAAGAGCTCAAACTCAACCTAGAGAGGGCTCAAACAGAAGAGCGTCAGGCAAGACAGGACTCAGAACTTGCAAAGCTCAGAGTGGAAGAGATGGAGCAAGGTATTGCAGATGACTCTAGTGTTGCAGCCAAGGCACAGCTTGAGGTAGCTAGAGCCAGGTACACATCAGCTATCACAGAGTTAACATCTATAAAAGAAGAGTTGGATGCATTGCGTGGAGAATATGCATCCTTAGTTGTTGAAAAAGATGAAGCTGTCGAGAAGTCTGAAGAAGCTGTTGCTTCATCAAAGCAAGTAGAGAAGACAGTGGAAGACTTGACTATTGAGCTGATTGCAACAAAGGAGGCACTGGAAAGTGCACATGCTGCACATATGGAGGCAGAGGAACAGAGAATAGGGACAGTCATGGCAAGAGATCAGGATTGTCTCAGTTGGGAGAAGGAACTGAAACTGGCAGAAGAAGAACTCCAGAGTCTCAACCAGAAAATTTTGTCTGCTAAGGATCTCAAATCTAAATTGCAGACAGCCTCAGCTTTGCTGCTTGATTTGAAAGCCGAATTAAATGTTTATATGGAATCAAAGCCTAACACAGAAGGTGATGGAGAAGGAGTGCCAGAGAAGAAGACACACAGTGAAATACAAGAAGCAGTTGCATCAGCCAAAAGGGAACTAGAGGAAGTCAAGCTTAACATAGAGAAAGCTACCACTGAGATAAACTACTTAAAGGTGGCTGCAGCGTCCTTAAAATCAGAACTTGAAAAGGAGAAATCATCTTTGGCCTCCATCAGGCAAAGAGAGGGAATGGCCTCCATCACAGCTGCATCTATTGAAGCTGAACTGGAGAACACTAAATCAGAAACTGTTTTGGTTCAGATGAAGGAACAGGAAGGCAGAGAGAAAATTGCTGTGCTACCAAAGAAACTACAGCAAGCAGTTGAAGAGAATAATCAGGCCAAATTGCTTGCTGAAGCAGCTCGTGAAGAGCTGCAGAGAGTAAAGGAGGAGGCTGAACAAGTAAAGGCCAGTGCAAGCACAATGCAAAGAAAATTGCTAGCAGCTCAAAAGGAGATAGAAGCTGCTAGAGCTTCCGAAAGGTTGGCCATAGCAGCAACTAAAGCATTGCAAGAGAGTGAGTCATCAGCTAGGAACAACAGTGAAGTGGATTCATCCAGTTGGGTGGCACTTTCGGTGGAGGAGTACTATAATCTCAGCAAACAAGCATATGATGCAGAAAAAGAAGCCGGCATGAGGGTTGCAAGAGCAAACTCTGACATTGAGGAAGCGAAGCAGTGTGAATTGAGAACCTTGGAGAAGTTGAATAGTGTGAATAGAGAGATGGCTGCTAGAAGGGAATCTCTTAAGATGGCCATGGAGAAAGCTGAAAAGGCGAGGGAGGGAAAGTTAGGTGTAGAACAAGAACTAAGAAAGTGGAGGGCCGATCACGAGCAACGAAGAAAGGCTGGTGCATTAGGCCAAGAATTGGTTAAGCATCAGAGTAGTAAAAGTTCAGGCACTAGTTTTGAAAGACGCAAAGAATCAAACAGTTTTGAAAAAGCTCATCGTGTACCTGTTCCTCTTCGTTACTTCTCCAGTTCAAAGTCTTCTGTGTCATCCCCAGATGGAAAAACCGGAAAGAAGAAGAAGAAGTCATTTTTCCCATGGATTTTGATGTTCTTTGGGAAGAAAAAGTCACACACAACACATTCAGGGTAATCCATTATGGAAAATACATGCATTGTCATGCTCCAGATATCTGAACATGTCATCCTTTTGGAGATTATTCAAAACTAAATCATACTTGTACATGTTAGTCATTGCTGTATGTATGGTTGATTGCATTATACTCCATCTCACTGAGAGGATTGTGAATGGTCTCCAACTCACCGATTTATGACAACATAAAAATAAGCTCTTCATCACTGGTGAGAAAACAAAAATAAGATCATTCTGTACTGTGTATAGGCTTCTGATATATTGAACCACAGCTTTTGTAAAGTATGTATCAGGTTTGATCAAATCAAGATTTTTGAGTTTGAGATTTGAATATGAATGGCTCAGTCAGTGTGTGCATACTGGAAACATGTCATTCAACTTTTTAGTAAGATGGTTTGAAGAGAAAAAAAATTAAGATGCCCTTTTTGGATCTTTCTGATGAATGGAAAATATCATCATATAAAGGCCAAAGTCACGTATCTTTGGAGTGAAATTTTACAGCAAACGTTAAATCTTGAGTCTTCAACCTCTTATCATGCCTTGTGAACTGCTAAACTAAAATGATGGTATTTTATCTTGTTATCATTGGTTTATTCTTACAAATAAAACACAAAATACTGAGCTAGAGCATATGCATCTTGTTAATTTTTATTCCCATCTCTTTGTCCTCAAATACGTTACATCATATATCAAGCTTTTAAGGTGGTTAAATTATGTTTTCTTTTTTAATAATTCATGACATGCTGTCTAGCTCTTGATGTGGGATCTCTAATCTCCAACATATATACTCAACAAATTTGAGTAGAATATGTTTTCTAAATGGCTCTAATATACAATGGAATTTAAATTTAATTTAATTTTTTAAAACCAACTTAATAAAGTGTAATTTACATGCATATTGTAATTTGAGTACCTTAAACTACTTTAAAATCATTTTTTATTGTGTCCATCAATTAGAAAAAAATAAAAAATGACTTTTAAGTAATTACCTTAAAATTAAGAAAACTAATATACACAAAAACAATTTGTGATGAAACGATAATTTGGAATTTCATTTTTGTGTATAAACTATTTTCTTAATGTCATTTTAAATAACCATCACCACTATGATTACATTAAAAACTTACAACATATTATAAAAAAAGTGATGAAAACTACGGTTTTTAAACCTCGAGTTGTAATACGTACGTAGTTTATTTAAAAAAGAAAAAGCAAAACTTTGTTATTTTGTTCTAAATAGTTATTGTTCCTTTCACACATTCATTTTGAATTTAACAATCGTTTTGATTTGTTTATCACTAAATCTGTGGGATATAAATACCATCTAAAGATGCATCGGTTAGTTTTAATGACAAACATTAATTAATATCTAACCCTTTTTCTGAAATTCTTAAAATTTTATTGACCTTCGGTTTTGTATTTCTATAAAGGTTAGAATGTTGTCAGATTTATACTCACCACAAGTTCGCTAAAGAATTGTTCAATGTACTTTCTTAGTTAAAGTAACTCGCATCAACGTGGATCATTTGAGTGCCACCATAGGCTCAATACAAGCTTAGTGCTAACACCCTTAATGATTGGTTTCGTCAATGAAATTACATCATGGTTTCACTCCCAACAGGAAAATGACAGAATAATATTTGTTAGTATTTTTCAACACCTAGGTCACAATATTATACTGAAATGTCATTTGAAGAAAACTTAACAGTGATATATCGTCCTGAAATAGGAAAGCTTAAACAGTTACCAGTGATTGATAGTGATCCCTCATGCAGGGTGTAGAGCCAGGATGTAAAATAGCAACAATCATTGATCCGAGAATTTATGGCAAAAAGACTAGAAAAGTGGTTGCAAATAATGCACGATGAACTATTTTCAAACATAAAACATCCAATCACAATGAAATAAAGAAATGGCAGATTTGCAGAACAGTGTAAATATACTTCAGTATTCAGAACTATATTAAAATCATGAACCATCTACAACCTTAGTAATGATGATCCATGTATTACGTAAACATATATAATTATATTCCTCAAATGTTTGATGCTATCTATTTTGGTTGCTGCATCAAACGATAATTCTTGCAATCTTAAGTAGTTGAAGGCATCTCAGCTCACAGCTTGGAAGGCTTTGGGAAGATATCCGGAGTAAATTTCTGAGCAGCACTCAAACTTCCCTTAATCTTCATCGCACCCCTACATTCATTCGCCACCACATCAGGCACATGGATGAATTAACAAAGAAGAAAAAACAACGAAAAAAAATAAAATTGGAAGGAAAATATCCCTTGAAAAGTTGAACCTCATGAAAGCAATCTGCGGATTCATCTTTCCCAAGGCAACCTTAACAAAGTCCTCATCCTTAAATGAAAAAGATGCATCAGGTTTTCCTCCTTCGTATGGCCCTAAATACACACAAACCCAATAAATACTCATACAGATAGTATTGTCAGAGAACGCAATAAAATTTAGCCAAATTAAGTAGAATTGTGGAAATACAACTCTACAAAACAACTGATTTCTAGAAAAATTGTAGAAACTATTGATTAATCTCTGGCAGCCAAGAAAAAACAACCTATAAAGGGTACAAAAGCTGTTTAGTTAGCTTTAGACAATTTAAATGTAGTATTTTAAATATTTTCAGTTCTATTGCCACAATTCGCATAATAAATTCAATTCGAAAAATTCACAATGACAATTTAGCAATTAAACTCTAAAAGGATGAAGCTACACAAATCAATGATAGGTGCGACTTTTAACGTAGTTAACATAACTAGTTGTATATAACAATTCGTGTACAAAATTTTACACGGGAATAGACTATTTACTCGAATATAATTTTAACGCTCCAACAAGTTAAAATAGTGTACTTAATTCTGTCTGCTCTTGCTACTTATCGCAAGATTTTGGCAGCAAGCCTTGATACTTACTGATCACAAAAGATGAGAGGAAATTTCTAAAATCCCAATCTACCTCTGTAACACACAGAACCCTAGTGTAAAGGTGAAATAGTGCGTTCGAACGAGTTTCTCAAAGAATTTCCAAAGAGAGAAAGATAAAACGAAAATTTGAAATTACATACGTTAATCTTAAAACTTTTCTCTTATTTAATTTGTGTAAAAGTTAATCTGTTAGCTTCTGGAGAATCTCTTTTACTTTTGTTTTCTTCTTATTTTTTTCTACCAGAAGTTTTCATAGTTTGTTAAGCACCTAGTTTCACCATAATCAGAACGTCGAATACCGTATAATGCTTATCATTGATATTACAATACATTGCAAGCATAGCAGCAACATTTTATTTTAGGTCAGAGAGTGAATTCAAAGGTTCATCATCACGATTCACGAGACACGTGCACGTCTCCAATTGCAATTCACATCGAAAACCTAAGTACAAACAAAAACAAAATTGAAAAGTGAAAGGAAGCTTGCTAACCTTTGGTGACCTCTCCTTTCTTGAGATCAACGGTGTAGACGACCTCCTCGAATCCAAGTTTCTACAATCCAAGAGATTCAACGAGACCGATAATTTAATTCGCAACAATTAGGTTAAACGAAGAGTGAGAAGAAGGAAGAAAGAATGCTACCTTGGGAGCAATGTGAAACTGATAAACGAGTCCGATTTTTTCCGCGAGCTGTTTGCCTGCGTCAGTGGCGAAGTGCTGCTTCATCTGCTCCATAATCGCGTCGGACTTCAGGTTCGAAGAATCCGCCATGGCTTCGCGTGGCAACAATCAAACGAAACCTACCGGTTCGAGCTGAGTTTGTTGAGTTCGCGTGTGTAGGGTGGAGTAGTGGGACCGGCACCATCTGATTCCAACCTCCCAGTAACTTCTATATTTAATACTCCTCTCTCTGTTTCGTTACGTTACGGTGTTGTGCATTTAAGGAATTAGATTAGAGCGTTGAACACTTTTGGACTCTCTTGTAAGAATAGGACAAGAATGAGTTCGCGATGAGGCCCAATTATCTCATGCGTGTCCATAGGAGACTACTTCTTCCTGCACCCCTATACTTTCTTCCTGTACCTCCATAAGCAAAGCAAAAGGTATCCTTTTCCTCTCTTAATTTTTTTCATACACATCACTTTTTTATTTTAAATTGTGTAATTAAAAATATAAATTATTTTATTTTAAATTTTTTTTATTAAAATTTGTACGTCGAATTATAC
>Ga0123340_1001648_pt1 | contig 18901 bp, 11 predicted proteins | sample SirMexnodulemix_FD_89961 | JGI IMG/M metagenome (GOLD analysis project Ga0123340, IMG submission 89961) | Root nodule microbial communities of legume samples collected from Mexico - Siratro Mexico nodule mix | ecosystem: Host-associated > Plants > Roots > Nodule | place: Mexico: Nepantla... | reverse complement strand
GTGTATAGCATAGTAATAAAAATATTCCTCTAAATAAAGCTTCTATTTGATATTAAATAAACTGGTTATTTATTTAACAAATCCTTTTTTAGCTTCAAAATTAGATAGAGGCTCTTATACTTCTTCAGCTGTGTTTGAGGTTTTCATTTAAATTAACATAATTATTTTTTTTATCTTTTTTTTTTTGTTTTAAGTTGCACTTATGTGTAATCTTATCCCGCTGTCTTTTTCATAGCGCTAGGGGTTAAGTTTGAGTCATAGAATTAAAAATTATGTATTTTTTTATAAAGTGATATTTTCAGTAAATTTTTCATGTTGACTAAAAATTATATTCTCACTTTTGTACGAGAATATTTTGTGAAAAACATGATAAAAACTAAGAAACACGGTTTCTTTATAATGTTATTTTTTTAAAGGTAAATAAAAATCTAAAAAGTAAACTAATCATGAAAAATAAAATAAAGAAAATCTTGTGACAAACTCTACTTTAGGTGTTTATACTCAATAAGAATATAGTTGTGAACAAGATTTGACTCAAATAACTCTCATAAAAAAGGGTGGGCCAGGATGAGGGGTGTGGAAAGCAAATACCAGTTAAAATAGTGACTCAAAATTAAAGAGAAAAAGTATGTGGAATTAATTTAGTATTAGGCAAATCAAATGTCATGTGCCCGGAAAATTAAGGCAAATGATTATAACCTTCTTAACTCGTGTGATTTCCATAATGTTTGTATTTTGATATTCCCACCCTACCTTGCAAAGGTGTTGTTGCTGCTTATTTTATATAAGCCACACACTCGTGGTTCTAGCTGCACAATTTAGTACTAACACTTACCTAAGCATTCCGAAGGTAAACACTAAACACATTATAAAAAGCCATTCAAAAGAAAGAATCGAAGCACCCACATAGAGAAGAGAACCTCTGAAAACAAAACAAAAACATTCTCTCCCATTCTCCTTAGTTCTTCTTTCTTCATTTTCTGTCTTTTTTCTGTTTTTTTTGTTGGTTTTGTTCCTTTTTTCTTACGTTCTCTTTGTTCTCTCATTCTGCATTTCGTACGTGCGGTGTTCTACTTCTCTCCTGGTTTGATTGCTGAAGCAAAACAGGGTTTGTCACAACTATTGTGCTCTCCCATTTCAGGAGAATCACTCATTGTTAAAAGCAAAAAAAGAAAGAAAAAAAAGTGTTTTGAGATCTGGCATGTTATCCTTTTCTCTCTAGCTTTCTTTGTGGGGAGTGTTTGTGCTAGAGTGACTGACATTCCAGCTCTGCTTCCTTTGTTTTGCGTGGCCCAGAAGCAAAACAACAATCACGAAAAGAAAAATATTCCATTGAAGTGATTCTTTAAAACCCTTTTGGATCTACCACTCACACCTTGAGCTTGGCCCAGCTTTGCTTCCCATTACTCACCACTCTCTCTTCTTCTTCTGACATCAAACTTCAAAGCTATTCCAATGGATCGTCTTTCTTCCAGTACCATTATCCCTGAAGCGTTCCAAGGGGCCAAAGACGACCTCACCACACAGCTTGCATTGGTTTGGAATCAAATCAAAGCGCCATTGATTGTCCCGTTGCTGAGACTAACAGTGTTTCTGTGCTTGATCATGTCGGTAATGATGTTTATAGAGAGGGTCTACATGGGTGTTGTCATAACTCTGGTGAAGTTGTTCGTGAGAAAGCCCGAGAAACGTTACAAATGGGAGCCAATGAAGGACGACATAGAGCTGGGAAACTCTTCTTACCCAATGGTCCTCGTTCAAGTCCCCATGTACAACGAAAGAGAGGTTCATACTATATAATACTTTTTTTTTATCACTTTCAACAATTTTTATCATGTACAACACTTTTGACTACTTTGAGCCTGATCTTAGTTCATTTTCCTTGCTTCTAAACACAGGTTTATCAGCTCTCAATCGGAGCTGCGTGTGGGCTTTCTTGGCCTTCAGATAGGATCATCATACAAATCCTTGATGACTCCACTGACCCAACAATCAAGGTTAGCATTAAAACTCGTCATGGTTAGTTACCGTGTTAGTTAGTTCCATGTGAATGATGTTACTCTCCGGGGAACATACATGGATGATGTGATTGTTATTTGGGGGCATTCTGAATGATTTGTGGTGGTGACTTAACAAATGCAGGAGCTGGTGCAGCTTGAATGTCAAAGATGGGCAAGCAAAGGGGTGAACATAAAGTATGAGGTCAGAGACAACAGGAACGGGTACAAAGCAGGGGCTCTGAAAGAAGGCATGAAGCGTAGCTACGTGAAGCAATGTGATTGTGTTGCAATCTTTGACGCTGATTTTCAACCAGAGCCTGATTTCTTGTGGCGCACCGTCCCATTCTTAGTGCACAATCCCGAGCTAGCCCTCATTCAAGCGCGGTGGAAATTTGGTAAGCTATTATTTTTGTTTCTATGTGAGTTGAGTCTTCCTTAATTAATTCCTAACATTCAACATCAGCAATCACAGGGACAACAACCCTTGCTTAATTTAGGTTTCGGGTTTTCTTGATGGCGGCTTTCGTTGGATTAATCTAGACTAGTATCTTAGATTAGACCACGAGTCCTAAAATCAGAACTTGTTCTTAAAAACTGTCGGTGGGCTTTTTGTTTTGAACTAGTTTTCAAGAACTAGTTTTTGTTTGGTTGGTTGGGGAGAGGTAGGTCCCACTTTGTGGTTGAACGCTGTGTACATACACACATCGCAGTCTAGCACCTTCAACTTTCGTGGTTGCCTTTGATTTAAGCCACGTATTCCTTTTTTCTTATCGTTTTTTCACTTCTTTGTGTCTGTGGGGTCCACTGTTTCTACTCCCCTCCAAAAACTATAATGCAGACTACAGGGAGCAAGTGTTACTTCTCCTTTTCTTTTCTTTTCTTTTTTTTCTTTTAGTTGCATTTCCGTGGTTTGATTTCTTTTGAGTTTTGTCCCGTGCTGTGGAGAAAAGTGGGAATGGCAGATTGGTAAACCTCTAAAGTTTCATTATTTTTTTTGTGGACAGTCTGTCATGAAAAGTCATCTATGAACTGTTAGATGATTAACCGTGATATAATAATGGTTGTCACGTATGCAATGTCCTGGCTAATGAATTCATTTATAGCTGAATAGGGTTTGGTTGTGTGATTGTGTGGCCGAAAAGTCTGATAAAACATTGGACAACTGCTTAATGCGTAAAAGGGTAATTAAAATTTAGAGGTAAAATGGATCTTTGATCGTGTAATTTTCATATCGAAAAAAAGAGTTTATAGATAGAATTTATACAAGACAGTATATAACAAATATATAAACTGTTATATATGTTTATTTACTAACAGACTGGATTAGTAAGTGATTAAGAAGGACACAATAGAATGTTTAAACTAACACAAAATTTCATTAATCCGAGTCTCAAAAGTTAGTATTTGGCATACTTAGTTTTACTACCACTATACATCCGTGTATTAATTCTGCAACATGCTATATATAATTTTCATGAAACAATACTGATTACAAAAATTCTATGATTAGACAAAAGTACATTTTTGTTTTTAGAAATAAAATGCATGTGAGCTTATAATACTGAAAGAAAATAAAACAAAAAGATGATAATGTTTTAGAAAAATGTGTGTTCCACAGGTGACTTTCAAGAATCCTATAAATTCTAAAATGTGAACTGGTGAAGGGCCACACTCCACTGACATAAAGAGTAGTTTTGGGCATGAGTAGTACCAGTTTTTCTTTTCTGCGGTGATTATTTTGTTTTTAGCTCGTAAATTGAATATTTGAGGGGTCCAAATATTTTTAGTGCTGATTTCTGCTACCAGATAGGAGGGCAATACTTGAAAGCTGCACTGCACGTAAGAATACTTCAAAGGGTATTTTTGTCTTGTGAGGAACAACACAGTTTGTGATATTATTGTGGTTGTTGTCGTCATCATTGTTCTCATTGTGCTACTTCATCTTCCTTTTTTTCCCCTTACTTGTCTTCTGCTCCTTCCGGCAGTTGCATGTGCAAATTTAATGGTGGACCTTATTTCGTAGTCACTGTCTATCTCTACTAACCGACAACTGGATCTATTTTTAACTCCTGCAAAATCAATTTAATTACATAATGCCACTGCAAATTTCATGCCAGCTAAGTCGTTTACGAAGCAATTTATTTATTATTTTTATTCTGTGATTCCAGTGAATGCCGATGAATGTTTGATGACCAGAATGCAAGAGATGTCACTGGATTACCATTTTACTGTGGAACAAGAAGTGGGGTCTTCCACTTACGCCTTCTTTGGATTCAACGGTAATATGATGCCAAATATTTGACCTTTATATCTGTCCATTTTTGTTTTAAGGAAGAAAAGACAACTGGGAATTTTGTGCAATAGTGGAACCTTGTTTTCATGTGGCAGGGAGGTTTAGTCAATTTTTTTTTTGTGCTCTTTAATTACATTAGGGACTGCTGGAGTATGGAGAATTTCTGCATTGAATGAGGCTGGTGGATGGAAGGATAGGACCACAGTGGAAGATATGGACTTGGCTGTGCGAGCCAGTCTCAAAGGATGGAAATTCTTATACTTGTCTGACTTGAAGGTTCGGTTCCTCCAAACTTACCTACCATTTGAAGCTTACTTTATGAATATCATAAATTTAGACGAGTTAAATCCTTTTTAAGCGTCTATTATCCATTTAAGGTTACAAAACTTCATGGTTGTGAGAATTTATGTTTTAGTGATGAGTTCTACTTTGGTTCATGTTTGTGCTGTGTATGTGATGTCAATTTTATTCTGACATGAGTTATTCCTTTGGCTACAGGTTAAAAATGAATTGCCAAGCACTCTCAAGGCCTACCGTTACCAACAGCACCGTTGGTCTTGTGGTCCAGCCAATCTTTTTAGAAAAATGGTATTGGAGATCATCAACAACAAGGTTAGTTTGTTTTGCTTACTTGAATAATCATGCAAATACAGGAGCAGGACAAAATGTGTTGAGCATTTCAAAATTCGTGTGTATGTCCATTGCAGAAAGTGTCATTGTGGAAGAAAGTACATGTGATATACAGCTTCTTCTTTGTTCGGAAGGTCGTAGCACACATCAACACCTTTGTGTTCTACTGCATTGTATTGCCTGCAACAGTTTTGGTGCCTGAGGTTGTGGTCCCAAAGTGGGGAGCTGTCTACATCCCTTCTGTCATCACAATTCTAAATGCAGTTGGAACTCCAAGGTTTTGGTTTCTCTCAAGATTAGATGTATTGTCAAATGAGCAAAGTTTAAAAGACAGAAACTTGTTGCTCAAGTAAACATTGTTGACTTAATTATTTCTTGTGTTTTCTGTGTTTCAGGTCACTCCATTTGTTGGTCTTCTGGATTCTCTTTGAGAATGTGATGTCTCTGCACCGAACAAAGGCAACGATTATTGGTCTACTTGAGGCTAGTCGAGTGAACGAATGGGTTGTCACAGAAAAACTTGGCGATGCTTTGAAGGCTAAAGCAGGAGGTAAAGCACCTAAAAAGCCTCGATTCAAGATTGGAGACAGGTATGAACGAGAATTTTGTTAGGTATTTAAGTATGAGTTTAAGTCCCATATTGAGTAAAAATAAAAGAAATTGAACAATATTTAAGAAAGAAAACTCACAAACTCAATACTTTAATGTTTTGGATTGAATGTAGTGTCATTTTCTTATGTATGTCTGACTCTTATCTTATTTTTATTTGAATGATATTGAGTTTCTTACCTTTGTTGTTTTTGTGTTCAAATATCATCAGGATTCACTTGTTAGAACTTGGTGTGGCATTCTACCTCTTCTTTTGTGGCTGCTATGATGTTATGTTCGGGAAAAACCACTTCTTCATATTCCTCTTTATCCAATCTCTTGCCTTCTTCATTATGGCATTTGGATATGTTGGCACCATTGTTCCCCAGTCCTAGAAGGACTTGGCATTTCTTCATTGGGCTACTTCAGCTTCCATGAAGTGTATTATACTATTTTCAACATAGTTCTGGCAAATTACAAGCTTGTTAGTATAAAAGAAAGGGTGGTCATTCTTTAAGGTGTCGCATAATCAGAGTCAGGGACTCTAAAGAGTTAGTTTTCTTGTGAATATACTGCAAAGATATATAAGGAAATTACGGAAGTTCTTCACATAAAAAGGAGGCATACAGAACAACAACGCAGCAATCATGTGGCATTCCTCAGGAGCAAACATCTTTGATTGGATGGATTGTTTATAAGATTTTGTAGTTTTTCTTTTTCTTTTCTTAACATTTCTTTACATTGTATTTGTTTGAAGAAATAAGCAACTTCAAGAAATTGGATAAATACACACTTCCATTTTGTATTTCCTATATAAACAAAAAAGTTAACGCTATACCAAAGAAAGTTAATAACTAAATTGGCTTCGTTTAAATGATGAAATAATTTATGGGAAATTCAATGGCTGGCCCTGCTTTTTATCTCAAAAATACCGAGCAAAAGGACATGAAATAATGAGACGTTTTCTAGTGGAAGCTTTCAATATACTTTTTTATGTATTTGCTAAAGCTTGGTACAATATGGAAATAGATGAAAGTTGACTCTAGGAAATAGGACTAATGTCATTCGCACATTGCTAAGAAGGACGGACATCTTTGAGTTACAAGATTGAGTTCCTTCTTGTAATTTTAGTTTAATGTTCACTCATTTTTCATTCTTAATGATCGTGTGAGAGTTGTTTTTAGTCTCTATTTATTATATTTATTATTTAATTACATCTTTTTAATTTTGTGTGTTGTATTAAAAATAATTTATATATTATCTATAACTACTTATTAAATGAATTTAATTATCTTTTCTTACTCATAGGGCCAGTCAAGGATATAATAAAAATATTATAGAGTTTGGGTGCCTCGCTTTAAGTCCAAGAGTTAAAAGAAAGGGTAAACTGATTACACATTTTTATAACTCGTATATCGACCTACCAAGAACATCTCAAGCTTAAGAAGGGGTAAACTGATTACACATTTTTATAACTCGTATATCGACCTACCAAGAACATCTCAAGCTTTGAGCTGTGAGTTGTGACGCTACGCAATCTCAAGCTTTGAGCCCATATGCTGAAGAGACCAGATATCACATCTTTCTTTACCCCCATACCATATGTGTAGACTTGGCAACAATCCCTACCAAGCACATAGACTTGGCAATTACCAAGAGTTTAGACTTGACGACAATTCCTACTAAGAGCTTAGACTTGGCGACTGGTTCTACTAACTATAAAGACTTAGTGACAACCCTATCAAGTAATACTTGGCAACAATCCTACTAAGCATGAAAATTTGGAGACAATTCCTATCAAGCACGAAAACTTATAGACGATTCCTATTAAGCCCGAAAACTTAGAGACAATTCCTATCAAGTATAAAGACTTGGTGACAATTCCTATCAAACATAAAGACTTGGCGACAATTCTTACCAAGTACGAAGACTTGAGGATGACCCTACCAAGCCTAAAGACTTGGTGACAACCCTACCAAGCACAAAGACTTGGTGACCACCCTACTAAGCTCAAAGACTTAGCGATGACCTATACCAAACACACAGACTTGACAACAACATTAAGCAATTAATACAAAGTGTATAAATTTGGTGTAAACTTCAAATGTCTTAGCGAGATCTTCTTTTTCAAAGGTTGTCCTTATCTCAACATGTGCTTAGAATTGAACTTGTTTATTAGAAAACCACAAAATTTATAAAAAGTTTAATTTTACTTTTAAAATAGTGAAGATATTTATAATGTGTATTTGCATACTATTTTGTTATATACTATAAAATTCTTTGTCATCAATTAATTGAAAGGTAAAAAATTGTCAAAAAGGAAAATATGAAGTAATTTGAAGTGATTGGTTCTATAGTAGTCTCCAACACTCCACATACTCCCTATCAAACCCTTATTATATGTATTTGTTATTCTTCTATCTTCTTTTTATTTTGTATAGACTTATTTTCCATTATTTTGTCATTATTATTGTATGATTTGAGATACTCTCTCTTCTTTCTTTTATGTCATCGTCCTTATTATCAATTACATTTTTGAAAATGATACAAGATTAGTTTACCTACCGCATAGTAGACACCAATATTTTAACTAAGAAGTATGAAAATTCTAAACTAAAGCATTCAATCTATCTTTTTTTCTTGTGTCATTAATTTTTTATACAATGTTTGTTCATCTCTCTTTTTTCATTATAACATGAGACCTTATTTTCAGCTTCTATTCATTATATTTATCATTTAATTACACCTCTTTAATTTTATATTTTGTATTAAAAATGATTTTAATTGTTTTATGATGTTACACGTGTTATGTTCGTTTTATCACAATTTTTGTCTTCAAAACTCAAGAACAGAGGAAAGATGTGGTAAAAAAAATTATATATTATGTATAAGAAAAAGAAATCACAACCCTTTTAAAATTATGTAGAATGACACTCACCCTCCGCGAGATTAACACACCACCAATTTCATAAACAAATTGTTCAATATGTTTTAATAAAACTATATAAAACTATAAGGCTAATTAAGACTCTCTATATATTGATTTCCCTGACCCCCATTACCCCTTTAGCAGACACCAGGAATCACCAATCAGGTATGTTGGTTGCGTCGTTTTGTTGTCCAAAATTGGTTTCTATTATGTTACCTTATTTTATCTATTACAGCTATTTAGTTCTACTGTCATGTTTGGGGTATTTTTGTGGGTAGAAACTTCACATCACCTTAAAAAGCAAAAGTAGTTACTTATTTTGCTTTTTGTTTTCATTTTCCTTATTTTTTGGTATGGATTTCTTTACTCTGAAAATGACCATATTCTTTCATTTCCTATTTTTCCAAATAATTACCAAGTATCACATTAACTTTCCAAACGATGTCTTTACTATACATTCTACCAAAAATCATTAAGAAACCAAATTATGTGTCAATTATGTTAACTTTTTTTACTGTATTTCCATTTAAAATATGGTAGCGTTCGTCTTACTGTAATTATGTATAAAATACAATAATTTAACTTTTCCTGATAATAGAAGAAAAATAAAAATATACATTATAAATATTAAATAATAACATTTTAAATTTTTTCATGAAGCAGTTATAAAAAGATGAGTTCATATAATAAAAGAGTTATTTGGGATGTGAAGAATTCCAGCAGCAACGTGAATCATTGAGAAGAAGGGGTTTTTGCGCGCCATATGATGGTTCTTCGAACTCGTTCAGCTCTTCGCCTTCCTCCCAAATCGCACTTCAACAGTTTCAATTCCTTCTTCTGCTCCGAATCACTTGCACTCTGCGAATCCCGCCCAGAATACCAGCAACGCCTTAAAAAGGTTCAAAAACTCGAATCCTTACTCAGCCGCGGTCGCACAATCACCGCAAGAAGGTTCCTCAAATCCCTTTTTCTTTCCAAAACCACATTCTCCTCTCTCTCCGAACTCCACGCCCACGTCTCTAAGCCCCTCTTTTCGGACACCCTCTTATGGCTCTGCTCCGTTTCCAAAATGCTCAACGAAGCCACCGACTTGTACTTTTCCATGCGGAAAGACGGATTTCTCCCCTCCACGCGTTCCGTCAATCGTTTGCTCCGAACCCTGGTGGCTTCCCGACATTTCGAGAAAACCCTTTCTGTCTTCGCCGACGTTGTGGATTCTGGTATTCGGCCCGATGTTGTTACTTACGGGAAAGCTGTTCAGGCGGCGGTGATGTTGAAGGACCTCGATAAAGGTTTTGAGTTGGTGAATTCCATGGAAAAGGAAGGATTGGGCCCTTATGTTTTTGCTTATAACTTGATGTTGGGTGGGTTGTGTAAAGTGAGAAGGATCAAGGATGCTAGGAAACTGTTCGATGAAATGATTCTGAGAAATATGGCTCCGAATACGGTAACTTATAACACGCTCATTGATGGGTATTGTAAGGTGGGTCAGTTAGAGGAAGCTTTTGGCTTCAAGGAGAGGATGAAGGAGATGAATGTGGAGTGTAATCTTGTCACTTATAATTGCTTGTTAAGTGGCCTCTGTGTCTCCGGCAGGATGGAAGATGCGAGGAAGGTATTGTTAGAGATGGAGGGCTGTGGTTTTTTGCCTTGTGGGTTTTTGAGTGTGGTGTTTGATGGTCATTCGAATGGCGCGGGTGATCATGGTTTCTTTGATGGGAAAGAAATAATGATTGATGAGCGAACTTATTGTATTTTGTTGAATGGACTTTGCAGGGTTGGAAGGATTGAAAAGGCTGAAGAGGTTCTTGCCAAACTAGTGCATAATGGAGTTGCTCCAAGTAAGATTTCATATAACATAATGGTGAATGCATATTGCCAAGAGGGTGACGTGAAGAAAGCTACACTGGCAATGGAACAAATGGAGGAGCGAGGGCTGCAGCCTAACCGCATAACTTTTAATACCCTCATTAGCAAGTTCTGCGAAACTGGGGAGGTGGACCAGGCAGAGACGTGGGTTAAGAGGATGATAGAGAAGGATGTTTCCCCCACTGTGGAGACTTATAACTCCTTGATTCATGGTTATGGTCAGAGGGGCGATTTCGTCAGGTCTTTCGAGATTCTCGATGAAATGGAGAAGGCAGGGATAAAGCCTAATGTCATCAGCTATGGTTCTCTGATAAATTGTCTTTGCAAAGATCGTAAGCTTCTTGATGCTGAGATTGTGCTTGCGGATATGATAGGTCGCGGGGTTTCTCCGAATGCAGAAATATATAATATGCTCATTGAAGCTAGTTTCTCACTAAGTAAATTGAAAGATGCTTTCAGATTTTTTGATGAAATGATGCAAGGTGGAATAGATGCAACTCTTGTGACATACAATACGATGATAAATGGACTTGGAAGAAATGGAAGGGCGAAGGAAGCTGAGGATTTGGTTCTCCAAATGGTAGGCAAGGGCTGTAATCCAGATGTAGTAACATACAATTCTCTGATCTCAGGATATGCCAAGTCAGGAAACACCCAGAAATGTATTGAATTGTATGATAAGATGAAGATGGTAGGCATAAAGCCTACAATTGGGACTTTTCATCCTTTGATCTATGCATGCAGGAAGGTAGGCATAGCGGAGGTGGAGAGAATGTTTCAGGAAATGTTACAAATGGATTTGATTCCTGATCGATTTGTATATAATGAAATGATTTACAGTTATGCTGAAGATGGAAATGTTCTGAAGGCAGTGTATTTGCACCAACAGATGCTTGATCAGGGAGTTGATTCGGACAAGGTGACTTACAATTGCTTGATTCTAGCATATCTTAGAGATAGAAGGGTTTCAGAAATAAAGCATATTGTTGATGATATGAAGGCTAAAGGACTGGTTCCAAAAGCTGATACATATAACATTCTGGTCAAGGGACATTGTGACTTAAAAGATTTCAATGGTGCATACTTTTGGTACAGGGAAATGATTGACGGGGGTTTGCTTTTAAATGCCCGCATGTGCGACCTGCTAATTTCCGGTCTAAGAGAGGAGGGAATGCTGCGGGAAGCCCAAATTGTATCCTCAGAATTGAGTAGTAGGACTGAATAACTAGAAGACTGGAAAGGAAAATCCTTGCCCCGTTGTTCAACGCATATGATTGGAAAAGTACAGGTGCCTAATATCACAGGATGTGTTATATGTAAGTTCTACATTATAAAACATCACTTTTGCTGATATTACATCCAAAAGGGGTTGTTAAACCTCTTTTGCGAGGAGACGAAGTCAGATACCCAAGGAAGAGGAAGTTAAATACAAGCTCATAATGGTACTCGACTATTCCCAATCCTAATTGTTTATCCATAATTCTCCATGGATTTTAGTTATTAATAATTGAACGTTTGGAAATGTTTGCTCCAAACTTTGAACATATGAAATAGAATCATGCCTGTTTTTCGTTTTTCTATAACTTGCTTAAATTTAGTGAGCGTGTTTGTTTGTTTGTGTCTGTGAGAGAGAGAGAAAAGAAATTATTGAATAAATACTTAATTAACACGTTACAATCAGGTTCTTCAAAGACACAATTGTTCTGTTCTTATACAAGCCACATACGTTCACCCTTACAAACGTAGCCGATGATTGATATTTCTTTATTTTTTGGAACATATTATGTTTGTTAGTTATATTCGCAATCTTTTAGTAAAAAATTATAAAAAGTTATGGAGATTGAAGTGCTGGCTCCAACATATACATGCATGCTAAGGTACATTGTAACTTCAGATTTCAGTGGAGCGTATTTTTTTAGTGCAGGGACATATTTGAGGGAGGTTTTCATCAATATCTACTGTCTACTTCAAAGAAATGTCGTAGGTCAGGTCTTCATCACTTAGTTAAGGATCCTGCAGCTCCTATCTGGATGTCATTGTTGGTGATTGTTTGTGAGGCTAAAATTCCACCAGTATTTGCCACAAAGAAACAAACGATAATCAATTTTTGGCGCAAACAACCAGGGCATGGTGTCGCACTCTTCCCCGAATATGACAAGACCAAACGGAGATTGGTAATCCTGACTGATTTCGTTATGATAGAATGAGTTTATCAAAGTGGAGTTTAACCTACAAGATTAACTCAAAAGGCTTTTGACTGTGCTTATCACTGGAGTTTGGGTTGTCTTGTAAACATTTTTGAGAACCATAGCAGAGTGATTTGTGGGTAAGTTGCACTGAATAAACTGTGATTTAAGTCAATTTTATGTAAAACCAACTAGAAAATAATCTGATCAAAAATTATTTTGAGAACCATTAAGATATCAAATTTATGTTATCTTGTACACAATGAAAGGGAACAAAGAATTAGTTCCGCTTTTACATTAGTACTACTTTTTTCCTCCATCCATGATTTTACATCGTTTCAAATACAGAAATTCCTTTACCTGATGACATTAATAATTTGAAACCTGGGCAAAACTCAGATTGGAAACAATAATGGTACCTCAACTACTTTTATTGAAACTTTCTATTTATTTTTGTTTTTAATTGGTTGAGGCCTCTTTTATCTTAGAAAATCATACAATTACCTTTATAAGAGACTTGGCTGGACCCATAAAAGATATAAATTGTACCAGGTTTATTTATTTATTTTAGTTGAATAGTTCTATGCAAGTTTTTGAAATAAATTTTAGCTTATTTTAGTAATATTAAACGATAAGGTGATGATTAACTACGATTCATTGTTTAACTTAAAATTAGGATGCGGATATCCTTAAAACTATACAGGAACACAGGAGTGAGAAGATGAGTGTCCTTTAACCTCAAAACTATGAATGATTTGCTTCCCAAGTTGTACATGTAACTATAACTTGAAAAGAAACAAACATTTGAAGTGCGCAAGACACCCATCTGATTTAAACAAAGAAAGTGAAGCACTCTACACTTTGCGAGGTTACTTTACCTGTGCTGACATGATTTCGACGTTTCTAAGCATCAAGAGCCACATCAAACAAGTCAAAGCTTAATGATCATTAAAAGCAAATCCAAACTATCCAATAGAACAGGATCTAGATCAAGTCCAGTTATTTTCGCTTGCATGTGTAACAAGAAGGCCGCATCAACCAAGAACGCTTCAATCAAATTCTAATTTACCCATTCTTTAAAAACCGATAAAAAAGAAGCTCAAATCCTGCACATGCCAAGCCAATCGCCACAAAAGCTCAACACCAGCACAGGATTTTATTATTACAGGCAGAGATAACACCATTGAAATCTAATTCATCAACGTTATTAACAAAACCCTAAACCAGTTAAAAAAAGAGCAACTCGTGTATCGGACAAAGAAAACGGAGAATTACAATAATCGAATTCAAAGGGCATCGAGAATGTCCTGAGCACCGCTGAAAGTGAAGGCACCCCCTTCCTCCAAATTGAAGAGCTTCACAACCCCATCCTCAGCCAAGAGAGCGTAGCGCCTAGACCTAACGCCCAACCCAACGGGCTTGTCGCTGAGATCCAGCTCGCACCCAATCGCTTTCGTGAACATTCCGTTTCCATCCGACAACAAGAGCACCTCGTCGTTAACCTTCAGGTCCTCCTTCCAAGCCTTCATCACGAAAGCATCGTTCACCGAAATGCATGCAATGGTGTCCACCCCCTTCGCCTTCAGCTCCCCCGACTTCTCCACAAATCCCGGCACGTGCTTCTGCGAGCACGTGGGAGTGAACGCGCCAGGCACCGCGAACAGCACCGCCTTCTTCCCCTTCGTCAGCTCCGACACCGTCGTCGTCTGCACCTCGCCGTCCGAGTCCAGGAAGGAGAAGGTGGCCTCCGGGAGCTTGTCGCCGACGCCGATGGCAGCGGTGATGGTGGAAGAGGAGGAGGAGGAGGAGGAGAATCTGAGGGGTTTGGCGTGGCGGCTGGCGGGAAATCTCATAGAGAGTTTGGAAGGGAGGGTTTTGGGAGGGAGGAGAGAGACGGTGGTGGAAGAGAAGAGCCTGGAGAATGTGGTTAGAGATGCAGCCATGGTGAGTTGCAGAGAAGAGATGAGAGTGTGGCAGTTAGTTGGTGAAGAAATGAAAGAATGAATTGTGTGTTGGGTAAGAAAGGGGTAGTAGCGTTGTTGGGCTCAGTCCACAATCATGTAGAGGCCTCTCCCGTTGGCCCAAATCCAACGCCTTACATTTAACCTATTTTCACCACTACCAATCGAAAAATAGGTGATTTTAAAAAGTAAAAGAAGATGTAATTAGGAAATATATGAGCTGGAGAGTAGCTGTTAACATTTTTTATGATCGTGTTTACTGGTGGAGGATCCAAGGGCCAATGGATTGGGCCATCCGTCTCCTTCTGTTTATTGTATCCACTCATACTCAGCATTTTACAATTTTTATTGTTTTTTTTATTTTGAAAAGATAAATAATCAATTTAAAACTTTTATTTAACTATATGATCTTAAGTTTTATTCTTTTGATCTCGACTTAAATAATAGTATATGTTTAAGAAAAAAAACAAATTAATGTTTATTTAAGTGAAACTGAACAAATTAAAAAATTATTTAAATTTTTAATTTTAATAAATAGATATATACAATTCCACAAACTAAACTCAACCTCAAAATTGAACTTCTGTGTTTTGACCCTCTTTTTCCGCCTGTACTTTTGTATTTGAACACGAGCGTGCCATAACGCTAACTTATTTGTGGTCCTTTAGCCTTTGTCAGTTGCATCTTTTTCCCGTGAATTGAGAAGTTCAAGAAAATAATCATTTTAATTTTCTTCATTAACAGATATTGAATATTTTTTTATTTATAATATTAAACGTGATCAGTTTTTGTTTAATCTTTATATAAAATTCAAAACAATAAAAACTGTTTCACCCAAAGAAAAATTAGCTGCATAATAAGAAAATAAGGAGAGGGGAAAAAAAGGCAAAGGGAAATAACGAAATTTTATTTAATTAGCTGAATATGAAACTCTCAAAGTCACTTACTATTTGCCAACAGTCACACACTGTATACGAAGAAATTATCCTCACTGGACGATTCTGGTACTATTGTATTCACCGATAAATTGTATTTTTCTTTAAAAAGAAGGGAAAAAAGTAAAAGTAATTTTAAAAATATGTTTATTCGGAAGATATATTTTATTTTGATTTTTCTTGTAGACCTTCAAATATTTGTACATATTTTCGTGGTCGAAAATATTCTGATTACTTCTTTTCATCAATGTATCTAGACCAGAAAGTCAATATGGCAACTAGAATGAAATACAGAATATAAAAAGAAATCGGAACCCAGACACAATAATTTTTTTATTAAAGACTAAATGAAAATTTTAAACAACACAAATCGTAAATTACGATATAAAAAGATGGTTGGCGAGCTAGAGAAGCCATAACTGAGGGGAAGAAAGAGGCGTGTGTAATGACGGAGAAACCCACGCTGCAATCGTTACATTTGTACTACCAACTCATTAATTAGTTATATTATAAAATAATACCAGTGATTTCTCCCTTAACTAAATGATTTAGGATTTGAAAATACAATATGATTGAATAAACATTAAATAAATTCTACACTTTTAATAAATATTTAATAAATTAAATAAAAAATTAAGATTGTGAAATTGGACACGCATGGATGGTGACTATATAGTCCATGGAATATTCGATGCAATATTCGTATTGGATTGTACTTTTTCTTTTCTTTTCCTTTCTGAGGAATTTTGTCTTTCTCCTTCAAAGGTACTTTGTTATTATTATTTTTTACAAGGAAACTCTATTATAAGAAGAATAATAGAAATAAAAACAAGGGATTTTCGATTGAACTACGTTGGCCAGCGTGTTCCAGACATCAAATCCTGGTTTTATATATAATAATATTTTAATTGAAGGCATAGTGTAAGTAATAATAATTAAAATTTATATATCAGTAAGATAATTTTTATTTATTGTAATATTTTATACAAGTATTATATTAAATTAAATTTACATACGTTTAAGGAACTTATATTTAGTTTTCCAACATAGAATTGTACAAAATATACTACATGTTAAAACTTTATAAAACCTTTCCTGTGTTGGTTTTGCCAGATTTCTTGCACCAAGTGAAATATGCATTTGAATCATAATATATCGTATCAGTTGTCATGTAATTAAAAATAAAGAGATAAGTTAATTTGGAACAATAAAAGAACTTATATTTTAATTTTTATTATCAAATAATTTAATATTTTTAAGAAAATATGACTATTAAATACATTTAACAAAATATTTAAATTACACAAAATAAATTTTAAATATTACCAATATCGTAATATGTTAACTATTTTTATTATTATATTTTTAACTTTATAAATTTGTCATAATTTTAGTTTTTTTTAATTGAAAAATAATTCGAAACGAAGTCAAATTCAAATAGTATTCTGACCATAAGTTATGGACAGATATTATTAATAGATTTTTAAGTGAATTCGTGCAATTAAAAAAAATGAAAGAAATAAATTTTAAATATTTAATTCATGTCATTTTTTTAAAGTTAACTGAGACTTATTTTTTTATTTTAAATAAAATTACGTTAGTGTAACACGATTTACGATTTCATTTAAAAAAAAAAAAAAAAAAAAATAATTTAAATTTCTTTTTACCAAACACAAATTCTTATATAATATTAAAATTACGTCAAATTAATTAATACGATCTTATTTTTACAAATTTAAACTTATTTTAAATGTATACAAATTTTGTTATAACAAAAATATGTCATATTTATACAATATAAAACATTTTAAAATTTATTTATTTTGATAATTATTCTTTAAAACTATATCATTTTAATTAGACATGAATAATATAATTTCTTGAAAATTTTATTTTAAAAATCATATTATTGGGAAAAAAGTTCATGCAATGGGCAACCACTCTTGTGTACCAAGTAAACTCAACAGCAAGACAAGACAAAGAGTCAACCATATGACCACCAGACAGACAAAATCACCACACTTCACCTATTTTTTATCATTAAAAATAATTTCGAATAATAAAACAACACATTTTAAATACTTTTTTTTTATTTAACGTGTATATTAGCTTTTTTATTTTCATTTGTTCATTCAATTTGCTTTCCTGAACTATTTTTAATAAGTATAAAATTTGATATTAATTTATCTAGCTTGAGTAGTTCCTAAAATTAAAACCAGTCAAATTAGATGGTTTTAGAGTACCTGTTGGATACGACTTTGCAAATGTGATGCATGCATCCACCAAATAATTCATTAAAGATTATGGAATCTTCTTCATTATTGAAAATTTAAATATTGAAATTCATATTTATGCGTTTTTTAAAAGATTATAACAATATATATTTTAGACATGTTTTATTGTCAGAAAAAGCTATGTCTCTTTGTTGCAATTTTGTTTTCATACTAGGGAGTGAACAAGTTAGATTTCATAGAAATTAGTATGTAAACTCTATAATAATTTTAATTATTTTGTTTTTTATTTCAATTAATTTAAGATTTAGAAAAAATTCCTGTAATATAAAAATTAACCAAACTTAATTTTAGACACACTAATGAATACTTTTTCTGACATTTTTCTGTGGGCGCTAACTTTGTCTTGCGCATCAAGCAAATTGACGAGAAAATAAATATCTACCAGAACTGCAAAACCACTTATTATTGTTTACCAAATGAATAAACTAAGCAATAAATATACAACACCACTACATAAAAAAAAAAAACTGTGCTTGTATAATTAATGTTACAACGAATAATAAATTAAAAATAGATTTTATACAAAATTAAAATCAATGCAAAACATGAATAACGTGATTCATTGATTTTTTATAATAATCATTTTAAAGTTTGAACGTAATTTAATTTTTAAGTTTATTCTCCTCAATGCAAAGCACTTTTGGAAGACATATTCCAAGTTTAGGTTAAAGTTTGTAGATTTAAATTTGAGTTAACAACTGAATTTTCTAAGATAAGAAAGTTTGTTTTCATAGGAATTTTTTTTTTTTTTAAAGTTTTTAAATATGCATGTATACTTTTACAAATGATTAACTATTCCATTTAGACTTAGATACAAGCAAAAGAAAAAGAGATATAGATTGAAATTTAAATTCATTATTCTAATTAATGTTGTTATTAAAAAAATACACATCGTTCTAATGAGTATAAATGGAGATAATTTAAAATAAAGAATGTTAAACAATTGTAACAATGATTCTTAAGCAATAAGAAATTAATTAACTAATTATACTTATAGTTAAGCATAGAGACAGAATATCACCTCTAAGCCCCTGTTTACTTTTATTAATTTAAGAAAAAGCAGAGAATAAGAATCAAACATAAATAAAGTACGAAAAAAAAAAGCATTAAATACTTTCCACAAATATAAAGAGATTTACATAAAAAAATATATAATTCATTATATTTATTGATTACATACTTTAAACATAATCATATAATACTATCCTTTTAATAT
>Ga0123340_1001646_pt1 | contig 18906 bp, 13 predicted proteins | sample SirMexnodulemix_FD_89961 | JGI IMG/M metagenome (GOLD analysis project Ga0123340, IMG submission 89961) | Root nodule microbial communities of legume samples collected from Mexico - Siratro Mexico nodule mix | ecosystem: Host-associated > Plants > Roots > Nodule | place: Mexico: Nepantla... | reverse complement strand
TTTAAAAAAGTAAAGAAGTGCTATATTTGGTATTTATATTATATTTTTTTAAAATTTTTAGTAAAATAAAAGTTTTTTTTTTTTTTTTTAATGTTTTAGAAAATAATAAGTTATAAAAAATATTATTTTCAATAATAACTTAAGTCAGTTTATAAATATTTTCTAAAGAATTTTATTTTTGAAATTAAAAAGTGACATGATATTAGAAATTTTAATTTTTAATCACAGTAAATTAAATAGTTTAATGAGAATATTATGATACTCTTATCATAATACCAAAATATAATTTTAAAAAAGACAAAAGTTTCATGAAAAATTTAATTAAAAAATCCCTTAAAAACATAGTAATTTCCTTCTGATAAATTATATAAAATTTAAATTAATAATCTCTACGATAAAAATGTTACATAAATTAATTTAATTTGATATTTTCTAAAAATTATATTTTAAACATCCTTAATTAAATTTGAAGTCAGAATATTTAATTTAGAACAATGGTATTAATAAGAATCAGTTAAAATTTACTTATATTTTATTTCACAAATTGAGTGTTAATATATATATATATATATATATGTAATGTTTTAAAAGTCGAAAATGTTTAAACTTTAAAGTTAATATACTTTTTCATTTATGTTAAAAGTGGATTTTTTTTTATCATTTCAAATAATACATAGACAAAAACTAACGTTTTAAAAGTCAAAAAGAAATTTTTAAAAAATTCTAGAAAAAAAAAACATATTTAATCTTAAGTAAAACCGTTGCACTTTTAATGAAATGGATTGGGTTGAATAAGAGTTTATTTAAGTTACAATTCAGGTGAAGTCCATCAATATTTTTTGAATCCATCCGTGTTTCATTTTATATTGTTCCTTTAGAAAAAGGTCCGTATGACTGAAAATTTAACTATGATGGATTGAAAGTAAAGTTTATTTAAGAAATTATAGTTTTAATTATTTATCTGCCCCATAGAATAAAACAGACTTTATTTTTTTACTTTCCATATTTAAAAACATCTATTTCAGTTCTTCCGTATATGAAATTAGTCGACAAGAACAGAAAAAGATTAAATGTAAATGATAAATGTAGACTAAAAAAGTGATTTTTAATTTTTTGAATTAAAGACTAAAGTTTGTAACATTACCAAATCTAGAGAAGATCAAACCTAGTTTTTATTTATGATTACCACAGCTGGTGCAAATTGTACTAGAAAAATAGCAGGATTACACATGAGAATTGGGAATGAGAAATAGGCCTACTTGGTGGTTTTATAGTTGCAGGTGCTAAGCAAATTAATGTTCATTTGAGGAAAGTATCAAGTTTCATTTGTTTCTTGTATGCATGCAGAATCGATGTGTGAACATGATAGCTCATCTTTTTAATGCACCACTACAAGACTCTGAAGCTGCTGTTGGTGTTGGCACGGTCGGTTCATCAGAGGCCATAATGTTGGCTGGACTGGCATTCAAAAGGAAGTGGCAAAACAGAAGGAAACAAGAGGGAAAGCCTTATGACAAACCCAACATTGTCACTGGAGCCAACGTTCAGGTACACTTCAAAACTTTTCATTGTCAAGAACATACATGCAAAAAGTTCTAGCTTTGTTTGATGAGTGTGGAACTGATAAGAGTTTTGGTTCTGTTTGTGTAAAGGTTTGCTGGGAGAAATTTGCAAGGTACTTTGAGGTGGAGTTGAAGGAAGTGAAGCTGCGTGATGGATACTATGTAATGGACCCTGACCAGGCTGTGGAATTGGTGGATGAGAACACTATTTGTGTAGCAGCTATCCTTGGCTCCACACTAAATGGAGAGTTTGAGGATGTCAAACGCCTCAATGATCTTCTAATTGAAAAGAATAAGCAAACTGGGTACCACTCTTTCTCTTTTACTCTTCCTCTTCTTAAATGTTCCTTTCTTTACACACCATGTTGAGATTGAATATGCTGCACCTTCCTTTGGTATCTTCTTGTTAACCTTCCTTGTTAAACTCTGATGCATGAAGATTTAGAGTATTTTGAAATTTTAGAGGGCATGAACTGACATGTGAAATTGTTTGGTAGGTGGGACACTCCTATTCATGTTGATGCAGCCAGTGGTGGCTTCATTGCCCCATTTATTTACCCAGAGCTTGAGTGGGACTTCCGATTACCACTAGTGAAGAGCATCAATGTTAGTGGGCACAAGTATGGTTTGGTGTATGCTGGAATCGGTTGGGTTATCTGGAGAAGCAAGGAGGACTTGCCTGAGGAACTCATCTTCCATATCAACTATCTCGGAGCTGATCAACCCACCTTCACACTTAACTTCTCCAAAGGTAACAACATAATTGAATTTCTGTTTTAGTCTATCTAAGTACTACTAACAATAAGCCCTATTTACTTACACTTTCTTACCCCACCATTCATTGGTTTATGCAATCCAGGTTCCAGCCAAGTCATTGCTCAATACTACCAACTAATTCGCCTTGGTTATGAGGTAATAAGTTTAACCAAGAGACCCAGTTATAATTGCAGTGATGTTACTCTGATCCCTCTAACTCACATAACAAAACTGAAAATAAGAGGATTCTTTGAAGCACATTCTTTTAGAACTCTCTTTTATAGTTGAAATTTTTTAAAAATAAAAAATTTGGTAGGCGTTGTTTCTTATTTAATGAGTTCACTTACGGTTTTTAATTTTTATGTAAATTTCAACTAATAATGGATGGTGTGTTCAAAAGAGTGTTACTAGCATTTCTCTTACAAATGGTATATTACACCCTCCTCATTTAATGAATCAATCTGACTTATAACTTCGTTGAAAAGCACCTGTTCTAGGAAGCTTTTTTTATGTTATTATCCAAATTCATTAGAAAGGTTTGTTAAATTTTATAATAATTACCTTAAAAGTTATTTTAAGGATGATTTATGATTGCTTAACAGTGTACATATTGCATGCAAAACTACTACTACATTTCCACCAATGATAAAAAAATGTCCATGAAATTGTGTTGCATTTCTCATTCACAGACTGATCACATTGCGAGAGATTTAAATCGCTTGTTATATTTTGACGCTGTGAATGTGAGTGCAGGGCTACAGAAACGTGATGGAAAATTGCAGAGACAACATGTTGGTGCTGAAAGAGGGACTCGAGAAGACAGGGCGGTTTGGCATTGTGTCCAAAGACAATGGCGTGCCTTTGGTGGCTTTCACCCTGAAAGACCACACCCACTATGACGAGTTCCAAATCTCTGACATGCTGAGGCGTTTTGGATGGATTGTGCCAGCATACACCATGCCCCCAGACGCTCAACATGTTACAGTGCTTCGTGTTGTGATCAGGGAGGACTTCTCAAGAACCCTTGCAGAGCGTCTGGTGGCAGATGTGGAGAAGGTGTTGCATGAGCTTGATGCCCTTCCAGCAAGACTGATAAGTAGCACCACTGTGACAGTCAACGCAGCAGAAGAAAATGGCAAAGTGGTTAAGAAGAGTGCTCTGGAGACACAGAGGGAAATCACTGCGGTTTGGAAGAAGTTTGTGTTGGAGAGGAAGAAGCTCAATGACAAGATGAATGGTGTTTGCTAGAGTTCGCTTGAAGAGTGTGTTGTGCCTATGCCTGCCTTGTAGTTTTTAATATATAATTTGGCAGTGTGTACGTTTGGTTGAGTCAATCAAGGCAGTTATCTATATCGGATTCAGTTGTTAATTTGATCCGAGGCAAAATTCTAGACTCGATTATCTATGTAACTATGGTTCACTTTGGTTTCTGAATCATGGATTATAATTATCTTCTCTACAATTGGTTCGAACCATGTTTTCTTGTCCTAATCCTTTTGTTGTTTTTTCCTTTATTCTCTGTCCAAGTTCAAATTACGCGTTGAATAATGTTACTTGACACTGTTGGTGGATTACTCTTACTTGATATCGGGGTAATTGTGTCAAACTAGCTTATGTTTGAGGGACAATTTTGGAAGTAAATAGTTAACTAAGCCCTAAAGCTTTGCATGCTCAGAATTTGTAACTCCCGCCTCCTCTCAAGCTCCCTCCTCCTCTCAGTCTCAAACTCCCGCTCTCTCAGTAAACCTTTGCCTCCTCTCAGCGATTCGCCTCCTCTCAGCTTCTTCCGCCTCTTTTCATTCGAAAGCTCTCTCGTTCACTCTCTCAGTCTCCTCTCCACTCTCGCTCTGTGCTTGTCGATCTGAGACGAGGTGAACCTTTTTTAGGACAGAGATTGAGACGAGACGAACCTTTTTTAGGACAGAGACTGAGACGAGGCGGACCTGAGTGAAAGCAAAAGTGAATGAGAGCGACAGGCACAGAGCGAGAGTGTAGGCACAGAGCGAGAGTGGAGAGGAGACTAAGAGAGTGAACGAGAAAGCTTTCGAATGAGAGGAGGCGGAAGACGCTTAGAGGAGGCGAATCGCTGAGAGGAGGCAAAGGTTTATTGAGAGAGCGGGAGTTTGAGACTGAGAGGAGGAGGGAGTTTGAGAGGAGCCGAAAGTTTGAGAGGAGGCGGAAGTTTGAGAGAGCAAAGGTTTACTGAGAGAGCGGAAACGTATACCAGGCTAGAATTCTGAGGCTTTTGGAAGACTGACACGCTGGCTTAAAATAATATTATTTTTCGTCACATCAACAGTGTCAACTGAGAATATGCCAAGTCACAATGTTAACCTAACATTACTTTAATGCGTTTGTCTTCCAAAAATTTATGAGAGAACGATACCTATTTGCGAAAGATGTCAAAAGCTACAGCTCTTCCTCACTGTATGCCTTAGAAGACTGTGTTGTGCATGATAGGGGAGGTATTATTTGAATAAAGTAATGGTAAACATAACATTATTAAGAGTTAGAATAAAATGGGGGTCTCATTTATATGTCATACTATAGGAAAGAAGTATAAACTTTTTTAAACCAGAAGATTACTTTGTTTCACGAGATAATTTTGTATTCTCAAAAGATACAACTATGGAATATCATAGTTTAGGAATGTATTTCTTTAAACATGTTTAATAATTTTACAAAATTTAGAACTTATTAATTGAAAAGGTAAAACTGTAAAAAGAAATATGAATGAGAATAAGTAGTTTTTACACGAAGTAACTTTCAGCCTCGTAAGAATACCATATACTTCCTCCTTTTTCATATGAATAGAAACTATTAAAAAATGAAAATGTGAGTATTTTACAATTAAAACATATTTATAAATATATTTTATATTGTAAATCATTTATTCTCATTCTCATATTCTCAAACAATAGTCACAATACTCTAAATGAAATTAGTTCTACCTTAATAAATTTGAAAAAAAAAACATGGTAAGACAAAAACTAATTATTTGTTAGAAAAGTGGCATTATTTGTTGGTTTTCACTATTAACAATGGAATCCTTTACAAGGGCGATAGATCTAGGTCTACACTTACACGATGATCACACAACTTGAACATTCAAGTCCAGCTGTCCATCATACAAAACAAAGAAAAAAATTAAAAAAAAAAAGAAAGACTGAAGTAGTAAATGATTCTCACTCCAATGTCGCCATCCAAATATTGCTAAAAAAGTCAATGTGACAGACTTGGAGCCATGGTGAGTTACAGAGAAGCATGGATAGCAACCTAAAGAAGGAGAAAACACCTCCAAATATGTGAGGTTAAGAACAGTGATGATTCAAAAAAGCATCACTAGGAGGACACTGGAAATAAATTACAAAGTTGATGGTTGCTTACTCTAGATTGTTGTGTATGGCAGCAGGAGTTCATATGTAATATCAAAAGCTACCAGTCAAGTGTTAAAAGCAGATAGGACAAAAGAGAGATTTTTTGAATGAGTAAAAGGGCAAATTTTATTAACGTAACTTCAGTTTTTAAATACATAAGAAAATAACAAATTTTTGCTTAATAGCTATTTTCGAAGTGATTTTAAAATTGACAAAATAAAATGAAAGTAATTATGTCACTATGAACATAAATAATAATTAATAAAAAATAGAAATTAAATATTGATAAAGTCTTTTTTCTGAAAAAAAAAAGTGATTGAAATGTCACTCTTCTAACATTCTTTCTTAGTATATCAGTGATAGACACCAATCTTTTGCTTCAAATCATTGTTCGAATCATGACTTGGTTAAAATGTTAACAAGATGATCTTCAAATGTATAGTGATCAAGCAACACTTTTTTTATTTCTAAATTTCTCTAATAAAATGGAACTTGATCTTGATGTGCTTAGTGTGACAGTGAATACTGAATTTGTTGAGAATGAAACTGCTGAATTGTTATCACACATAATCTTTGTAGCTTCTGTTTAATTACACCCCAAGTCTTCCAACATCTTCCTTAACCAAATAGTTTGATTCACAACAAAGACAACTACAATATACTCAGTCTCTCCAGTTGATTGAGTTGTAGTTTCTTGTTTTCTTCAATACCAACCAAAAAAACACATTCTCAAAGAGAATATATATCCAGAGGTGTTTTTTTGAATCATTTATATAGCCACATCAATCACGGTTAGTGTAGCCAACCAACTTCAAAGTCTCTTTTGCAGATTTTGAAAAGAAAATCCTAAGTGTGTTGGTCCCTTTTATGTATCTCAACACTCTTTTAGCGGCTGTGAAATGAGTTTTTCTAGGAGAATGTATGAACCTAGATAATAAACTTACAACAAATAATATAAAGTTGTTTCAGTTTGACTTCTGTTGAAACCAAGTTGGATGAGATGATTGTCCATTCTTTCATACCAAATCCTTGGAGCTTGTTTTAAACCATACAAGGCCTTCTTCAAGAGACAAACTTTATTTTCTTTACCAGGAATTAAAAAACCATAAGGCTGCTGTATATAAATCTTTTCAACAAGTAAACCATTCAAAAATGTTGATTTTATTATCAAACTGATGAACTTTTCAAGAATTATAAGCAACAAATACAAGAAGAAGCTTGATTGTATCATACCTTGCTACATGAGCAAAGTTTCCTGGTAGTCCACACCATATTGTTGTGCATAACCTTTCACCACTAGTCTAGTTTTGTATTTGCAGATTGAAGTGTCTGGATTAAGCTTTGTCTTGAAGACCCATTTTACACCAATCACCTTACGATTCATAGGTCTATCAACAAGTTGTCATGTTTCATTCTTGTTGATCATGTCTAATTCAACTTGCATAACTTTCTTCCATTCTTGAGAATCTTGAGCTTCAAATAGCTTGCTAGTTCTAAAGTAACCAAGCTACATCTTTGATAGATGTCTTCCAAGGATCTGGTGCCCCTTACTGGTTTGTCATCCACATGTTTATCTTCTGCAAGTTGAGGTTGTTCTTTTGGGAAAAAATTAGAATAAACATCTTTTGTTTTTTCCAATTCCAAGTTGCTACTTTATCAACCTTCATTTCTCTGCTTAAAATTATATTTTCTATTTTTAAATAGAAAATCTTGTGGCCTTTATGGAAATACCTTTCTGAGTCTTGTTGTCCAACTTACTCCTCTTTCATTCTAGCATCTGAAGAATGCAGATACATACATCCAGAGATTTTGAGATGAGGTATTGATGGTTTGATGCCATTCCAAGCTTTATGGGGGTTTTGTCTCAATGGGAAGTCTATTCAGCAAATATACAGAGGTATTAACAGCCTTCGCCCATAAATGATTTTATATCCCCTTCTCAATCAAAAGGCATCTAGCCATCTCCATAACAGTCTTGTTTTTCCTCTCAAACACGTCATTTTGTTGTGGTGTGTAGGGTAGAGTTAGTTGATGTTTAATGTCTGCACTCTTACAAAAATCAACAAATTGATTAGAAGTATATTCTCCACCATTGTCAGACCTTAGAGTTGAAATTTTAAGGTTACATGGATTCTCAACTAAAGCTTTAAATTGTTTAAAAACAACAAAAACTTCACCATTGAGTTTAATGAAATATACCCAAAAATCCTGGTACAATCATCAATAAAAATGAGAAAATATTTGTTACCATTCAAGAATTCTGTTTTCATAGGACCACATACATCAGTGTGAGTAAGTTAAAGCTTTTGGTCAACTCTCCAAGCTTTATTTTTCGAAAATGGTAGTTTTGTTTGTTTTTCTTGTTGACAGGTCTCACAAATTTTAGATTTATGAGAAATTTTAGGTAAATCTTTCATCAAATCCTTCACATCCATCTCTACAATGCTTCTCTGATTGAAGTGGTAAAGTCTTTTGAGCCACAAATTTGTAACTATCTATGAAGCACTTGAATAAGCTTGCTCATTTTCTTTCTCCCATTCAGCTGCAAAAATTCTGTTATTCATTTTGACACAGAATAATTCTACACCATAGGAATAAAAAATGGTGTACTTGCAATCTTTGAACAGTAGGGAATAACCCTTCTCAAGCATCTATCCAACACTTAATAAATCTTGACTGATATCAGAAATATATAAAACATCAGGAACAACTTTGGTACCTGAGGTTATTGATGCAACAACTGAATCTTTGCCTTTGACATCCAGAAACTCACCATTTCCAACCTTTACCCTCGTTTTGTGTTAAACATCCAGGCTTTTGAATATGTCAGCATCTTTGCACAAGTGGCGTGTGCAACCACTATCAACTAGCTAAGTACCAGATGAGTCATTTGTTGATAAGCAAGAGACTGAAAAAGTTGTTCCTCCTTTGTATTAGCAACTTCAGCCAATTGTGCTTGCTTGGAAGTTTTGTTTTTAGATTTGCGAACTTTGGATATATGTCCCAGTTGTTTGCAATCGTCACAGGCCTCCACAAGCAATACTTCGCCATGTGTGTTGCCTTTTTCTTGTGCTTGCAAGGTGGAAATGGCTTTTTGTCATCAACATTCTTAGCCTTATGACTAGGTTGTTATTTTCCTTTACCAGAATTTTGTCTTTTCACATGAAAAGCTCTTTCAGTGACTTTTTCCTACATTATAGATCTTCTTTGTTCTTGTGCTTAGTGAACACTCATCAGCTCTCTCAAGGAGATAGTGTTTAAATCCTTGGATTCTTCAAGAGAGAATATTTGGATTTAAACCTCTCAGAGTAACAAGAACTTTCTCCACAATCCATTTATCTGGAAAATCATCATCAAGCATTCTAATGTTATTAACAATTGAAGAGATCCGATTAACATAATTACCAATTGTTTCATCCTCCTTCATATGTAGACATTCAAATTCCCTTTTCAGATTTCAGCACCTGCATTTGGTGTGTTCTATCACTACCTTTATATTCTTCTTTCAATCTGTTTCATGCCTCCTTTACTGTTTTACAGACCATGATCGTGTAGAACACACAATCTGCCACACAGTTTTGTATATCAATGACTTGGCCTTGGGCTATGGTAGAATTGGTTGGTAATGAAGTTATTGGTTTATCTTTAACCACAGTTTTCCAGAGATCATAAGTTTTCAAAAAAACATTACATCTTTACTGACCAAATATGATAATTTTGACTAGTAAAGGTGAAAAGAGGATTCAAAAGGAGGTTGCCAAGTTATAAAAAAAAAGCCTGCACACTTTATTAAGGTAATTTCAATTTTTAAATATATATAAAAGAAGACTAACAAACTCTACTTAATAAAAGAAGACTAACAAACTCGTACTTGAGAGTGATTTTAAGACCGACAAAAAAAGTAAAATAAAAATAATTGTCATTATAAACATAAATAACAATTAGTAAAAAGTAGGAATTAGATATTGAGAAAGTTTGTGTCCAAAAAGAACAATAAATAAAGTGTCTGAACCACAAAATTCTAGAAATGAATTTGGCAAATTTGAAAAAGACTTGGTGCCTCAACATTATACCAAATTATAAGCTATATCAAAAACAGAAAAGAGAATAAAATTTCCATTTTTTATGAATGGAAGATATAGTACAAATTCTGGATTTTTAGAAAAAGAAAGGCTACAGAGAAATTGCTGTTTTAATTTACCATGGTGGGTGAAATCTAATTGTCCAAAGAAAATGGTGTTTAGCATCAGTTAGTTGATTCCGACTTGCTCTCATCCGAATTAGAGGGGGAAGAGGTGAAGAACATTATATGCAGATCAACGACCTTCCCTAGACTGCATCCAAAACTCTAGATCAACATCACCATCTTGCATTTCTCTGCACCAAGATCCATTTAATTTGATACAAAAAAATGTACAACAGAATCACTCTACTACAAACTGTGAAAATGCTACAGGCAAAATGCTTTCCTTTCTCAAGGCATTTAATTGTAATGTTATTAGCGTTTTACATACATGAACCAAAGAATAAATATCGCTCTATCTACATTTCGGGTAAATAATTAAAAAATGACAAGATGCCAAATCTAGACTTCAATCAGACTATATGTCTGCCACTGAGGCTGTTCTCTGAGGAAGAGCTAGAGATTGTGATCATAGCATTATTACAGTCAGATTCACTATCTTGCAAGCTCAACAAGAGGTGAGAAGTACTGTAACTAGTAGAAGGCTTGGCTCTAGGGACAATAGGCACTTCAGCCTCACCGAGCAGCATCTGAACCGCACCCCTCATAGTTGGTCTTGCCATTGAATCTGGGTGTGAACAAGCTAACCCCACTAAGAGTACCCTCCTCATTTCCCCTTCTTCAAACTCACCTTCAAGCCTTGGATCAGCTGCCGTCAGCAATTTACCTTCTTGATGCAAACTCCAAACCCATTCCACCAAATTGCTGCTAACCCCAACTTTACCATTTGCAGCGGCTTCCTTCTCAATAGGCCTCCTCCCACAGGCCACCTCAAGAACCACAGCACCATAGCTAAACACATCAGTTTTCTCTGTGGCTCTACCAGTAAGCACATACTCTGGCGCAAGGTACCCCATTGTTCCCGCAGCCACAGTGGCATCAGGAGACTTATCGTGTTGTGTTTGTCTTGCTAAACCAAAATCGCCTAAGCGAGCATTGAACCCTTCATCTAACATAATGTTACTGGTCTTAATGTCCCTATGGATTACCTGGTTTTCACATTCGTGATGCAAGTAGGCCAACACAGATGACACACCTAACAAAATTTTGAGCCTGTGAGGCCATGACAAAGGTATCCTAGCCTCATACAAAGCCTTGTCTAAACTCCCATTGGGCATCAAGTCATACACCAACAAAATCTCGCCTTTCTCATGGCACCAACCTTGAAGGTGAACCAAATTCCGATGTCTAAGACTCCCAATTATAGACAACTCAGACAAAAACTCACTCTTACCTTGGCCACTATGGTTACACCTCTTCACCGCAACAGTGTCACCACTCTCAGGCAACACACCCTTGTACACAGTCCCAAAAGCACCATGACCAATGACCCTATTAGCACTGAACCCCTTAGTGGCAAGTTTCAGGTCCTTGTAGCTAAACTCCTTAGGCATTCTAATAATCTCCGACTCAATAGAGTGATCAAATTTCTTCATTCGCTTCACCTTCTTAGAATACACCCAGATCAATGCACCAGCGAAAAGAGCAAGAACAAAAGCACCAGCAGTCACAACCCCAGCAACAGCCCCCACAGTACCCTTCCTAGAAGACTTACTCTCCTTCTGCTCCGGTGCTGACGTGGCGGAGGGTGCTGACGTTGTGGCAGGAGCCGCCGCGGAATCAAAAGAGGAATTGAAACTCCACCACTCAACGCTGTGCACCTCGGTGCTACCTTGGGTCGACCCAGAAAACCCCACATACATGAAATCATTAACATACATACCCATATCGAGATCCACCTTCAAAATCGGATCTTTCGGCCTCACAGTCGAGTACGAGACCCACACGCGCAACCCTTTGCTGCTTCCATCGTACTCGATCCACGCGTTCACAGAGTCACCACTTTTGAGATCCACTCCATCGCTTCCCAAGTCGCTAACTTGAGCCGAAACAACGCTGTTTAAGTCCAACCCCACATGGTTTCCATTAATGTCACTGAACTCCACATCCATCAGGGTGTCAAATTCAACAGCGACGAACCCGCCGCCACCTCCTGTGGCGGCGGCGGGGTTTTGAAGACCGAGGAAGCCGCCGGCATCGCCGACAGCGGTGGAGTCCGGCGAGATAACGAAGGCGAGGCCGCCGCCGACGGAGGAGGGATTAAGGTTAGTGACGGAGAAGGAGAAGAAGGTGGCGAAGCTCGCCGGAGAAGGGGACCCCGGTTGCCGGAATCTGACAGGGGCTGAGTAGAGCGCTCTGCCAGCAGCGGAGTTTGGGACGGCGGGGTCGCCGGTGAGGCTGACGGTGTTGTTGTTCAAATGGGCATCGCCAAGAAGTTTCAATGTGCTCATGGTTAAGGTTCCAAAGTCAAATTGGGTGGCGAAGACAGAAGAACAGGCATTGAGAAAACATAGAAACACAATGAAGAAGGGTGGCATTGGGGATCGAAGATGGGTGGTCTGATTCCGTGATGCCGAGGAAACAGTGAAAGTAATGTTGTTAGAATGATCAAGGTTGTTGTTTTTGTTGTTCTTGAGTTTTTACCTTGGAGGGATGGGAGTAATGTTGTTGCGTGTGTTTTTGTTACGTTGTGTGTAACTGATTGGGTTCCAAATGCAGAAAAGAAGTATGGGGGAAAGTGTCAAACGGAAGAACGAAACAAAGGAATAATAATGGCAGAAAATTCAAAGGGGAGTGTGGAGTAGCAGACAGTGTGTGAGAGGTGGGTCTGCACTTTCTCGCACTCCCTAACGGTTATGCGTTTCACCCTCACAAAAAACAATTATAAAAAATGTGTAAACAGTGGTTTCTGTTTTTCTTCTCAAAGTTCAAAGAAGGACAAATGCATAGTTTACGTGTGGTTCTAAAAGACTTTCTTCATAGTTAGGTGAGTGATATCATATTACAGTTTGAGTTTAGGCGTAAATATGGCATCATGACTCGGCAAATGGTGATGGCTCTACTCGATTATGTGGTTGTTGGATTCTGGATCGGTCTTCATTGGTGGTAAGTAATTTAAAAGTTGCTAACATTTCTACTTAGAAGCAAAAGGATTATAATCACACCATTTCATATGTTTTATATTTAATAGATCTGAAGGTAACATATATACTTGCAAATGTAGCTGCAAAATTTTTCCTAACAAGTTTGGTTTATAGTTTGCGAAGCTCTAAACTACCATTTAGATGGAAAATGAAAATAAACCTTTTTCTAGACTTTCTCCAAGTTTAATTGGATTCTAAATAGGTATCAAGATAGAGACAAATTAATATAGTTCAATTAATATTTTAAATGCTAAATCTGCAACCTCTTTATGCATAATTATTTATATAACATTTAAACATTTCAGATATAATAAATTTTCTTTTGTTTAATTTAACTTTTTAAATATTTATTGTAATAATGAACTCTTGAAATAAGTACAATATGATCCTAGTTGGGACAATTTTGAGTACGAGTCAATATTGATAACTGGCATTAAATAATTAAACAATTGAAAAAGGATAACACTCTGTACAAAGGAAATTGACACAGTGATTGCCTACGAAAAAGCAACAATGACATGTTTTGTCACTAACATATTTTTTTTAGTTTCTATAAAAAATCTTCTGTTTGAATAGTGTATAAAATAAGTTAAATTAGATTGAAAATAATGACTTAATTAAATTTAGTCCAATTATTTTAGTTAGTAGTTTAAATAGACTTAAGTCAAATTTATCCCTAGACTTATGAGTCAATTTGTTTTTAAAAAGGTTAAAAATGAATATTATTTTATTAAAGTATGATATAATTTATACATCGAATAAATATATCTAAAAATTAAATATAAAAAAGTTATAAATAACATGTGTTTCTCATCTAGAACTCAAGATTCAAAAAGAAGAATGAAAGCAACCGAGGATGTCGTGTTTGAATTTGGTAATTTAATTTGAATGTAATATAAATAACATATACTTACGAAAACTTTGGTAAACTATTTAAAAACATAATATAATAAAGTAAATATGAATATTTTAATATTAGAATTAAAAATTTATAAATAGAAAAAGTTAATTATTTAAGTTCCATTTCAAATGAACTATTTTTTAAAAAAGAAAGTTTTCTTTTTTTATTTAATAAAAGTGTGATAACTTTGTTCATAATTTCAAATAAACTATTTCTTAAAAAAAAAAAGTTTCTATTTTTCTTATTTAATAAAAGTGTGATAACTTTGTTCAACTTTGTTCAGAATCTATGGTAGAAAATCCTATAAAGAATAGAACAAGTCTCTTCAATAAGTTTCTTTTCTAGAATAAATTCTTCTTATTTTTTTTTTCTTAAGTCAATTTTGAGAAATTGTGTACGCCTTGAAAGAAAATATGTTGCACGTAGTATTTTTAGAGTTAGGATAAGTCTTTGTTAGTCCACAATCATAAATCATTATGGAGATTATAGGACTTTCGATGTATAGGATTAACTTTCTGTGAATTTTGTGAAGCTGGAATTTTTTAGTCTGGTGTTGAGCAAACTAAACAAGTAAAAAAAGTTATTTTAGTTTTTAAATAGTACTTTAGGTTATACAATCTAGACGTGAAGGTGATGTGGTCTTACTATTTTGAGTTTCTTACAAATATTGATGTATTGGTTGATTTTTTTATTTAAAGGAATTTATCTTAGATTTGCTCTGGTCGATCTTGATTTAAATAAGTTTATCTTGATTTGATTTGAGATTTTTTTTATTTCAAAGGAATTCACCTTGAATTTATGCCTTGTACCATTTTGAAATGAAAACCATATTTTAAATACTTTGAAGTAAGTATGTATCAATTTGATTGTTAGATTTCTAATATTGGGGTATATTAGTACAAGATGTAGTTAGTTTGAGAGAATGTGTTCAATTTTATTTAGAAAGAATATAGTTAAAATCATCTTGAACCAATTTAAACCTATGTATTATTCTACAACTTTTTTGAATTATGCTGACTTGTTGGGTGAGCTAAATGTTCACTTAACAAAATTCAATTTATTAAAAACTTGAAAGTTTTGGTCATTGGACGAGCCTTTTAAATAAGAATTTTCAGTATAAGAATTTTCAATAGTTTGATTGCTAAGTGAAATTCATATAATTAAAACCCCGAAAGTTTTGGTCCTTAGGTTAGCCTTAAAAAAAACTCTTAATGTTTTTGGTAGGTGAACCAATTCTTCTTGAGCAAAATGTTTTTATAAAAAACTCTTAGTAAAGTAGCTTCTGAGCAAACTTTTGTTTACTGAGTAACTAAACTGGCTATGTTAATGCCTTTGGATGAGCTAGCAAAATGGTGATTGGGCAATGACAACATGCGCTTAACATGCGCTTAATTCACTATGTGAGTCATGCTACTTAGATGTGACCGTGTTTTCTGAATTTTGAGAAAACATGTTTTTAAATATCTCTAAATGCTAAAACTGATTTATCTTTGGCTATATTATTATATTTGATTAATATATTGTATTTGAACATTATTATTAATGGTTGAAAATTCAATTTATTAATATTTAAATTGAGTTGAATAGTAAAATGTATACGCATGAATGAATTTTGTAAAAAGAAGGCTTTTACCTTATTATTATATATGATTGTATTGAATTATGAAATGTGTAGTTAATTTATTTTATAAATAGAAAGATGACAAGGTTTTCATATTATTAACAATTGAATTAAATTTGAAATACATTAATACCTTATATATGATATGAGGAATGATGTAGATATATAGATATTTTAAGGGAATGAAATATTATGTTGAGATGTATAAGTGTATACAATTCGAGATCCGTATTAAGGAGATATCTTGATTGTATTGATATATTGGAATCACATAAAAGAATATTATCAGTTGGTGGGAATAGAGGAAGGTTTATATGGCTTAGTTTGCGGTGTGAAAAAAAATTGGTTTAATACAAGTCATAGGAATTTACCATGTTAAATGAGAGGACTTAGTTTCTATTAATGTAATTGTGTTGGAGAGACAACACTGAGAGCATGTGTCTTCGATAAGTAGAGAAGTGTATAAGATATTAATGTCTTTAAGATATAACGTGAGAAGTAGTAAGTGAAGCTGAAATTTAAATTCTTAATTCAGATAAATATTAATGTTTGAATTGAAATTATTTATATTAAAATATATAGATGAAATGTGTGTATATGATCGAATTTATATATATAAATTTTTGTTTTAAAAAAACTCTGACTTATCTTGTTTTATAAGTTATATTTTATTTATCAATGGTAGTATGCTACATAATAGTAAAAAAAAATGTTACCATAATAGTAAAAGACGGTATTAGAAAACACTTTTAACTCATAAGTTTAGGAGTTAGAAAATAAATAAGGAGTTAGAAAATGAATAAGTTTAGAATATGTTCATGTATATGTATTTTAATTTTTTGAGAAAAAAAGTTTATTTTAAAAATTTTCAATAAATATGATAAATATAAATATAAATGTGATAAATATTATAAATGAATATTAGATGATATAATTGTAAAAAAAAATGTTACATTCTTATTCATTTGATAAATTTAGTATTATCGGTTGTTACAAAATAGGAAGTAAAGTCAAGTATTTCCGTTAACATTAAGTATAAGTTTATGTAATTATAAATTTATCAAAAAGTTAACATTAAAGTGAGCCCCATCACATAACATCCCTCTTTGATGTGCCTTTTCTTTATAATTGAATGTAAGAATAAAAGGAAACAAAGAATTAGACTACACTGGCTCCGTATGAACATTAGATTTCCTCTTCAGGCGCACTAAAAAGAGGACTTCTACTTCAATACTCACCAAAAAAAAAAAAATGAAAATAAAATTGGAGTTTTGGATGTTGTAGTAAATTAGATGATGACTTAATTTTAGTTCTAAAAATTACTTTATGCAATGGAGATCGCTTTTTATTTATATATTTTAATTTAATAATATTATTAATTGATGTGTAATTTTGAACAATATCCGTGACAAAAACAAAAAAAGTCAAAAAAATCAATATAATTGAAAAAATGTACATTTCTAGATCAGAATTAAACTCGAATTCTCTAAAATGAATTTCAATACGACATTTTAAGATGTAAAAGAGAATAATTTATCAAAAATGGTAAATTAAATTACTTGGAAAAAATTATAGACGAGATTAATATATTTATATAGATATAATTGTTTATTTAGTTTTATAGTTTTAATTTCTCTTTTCCAGTTGTTATATTCAATTGAAAACACTAAAAAAATCAAATATACTTGTAAAGACTGAAAATAATAAAAACTAATACGTGTAAGATTAAAAAATGTTTTCAAGTATTCAAATAAAAAAAAAATAACCATGAAGAAAAAATAAATAATAAACCATAACATATTTATGGCATGATTGTTTCACAAGAGAAATTTACTTCAGAAAATAATAATAATAATTATATAAAGTATGTACCAAATATTACTAAAGTTGGTAGAATGGGATCGGTCAAGATGATGTGTTGAAAGTTGAAAAATTCAATCCAAGTTGAATCTGTTTTAATAAAATATATTTTTTTGTTATTTAATATAACAATAATATAATAGATGAAACCTTATTAACAAAAAATATATATAATTAAAATTTAGACTTCACTTAAAAAATAATAAATTGTAACATATAATAATACACTATATAGTAAAAGTATTATACATAGAAGTAAATAAATGCAATATACCATATTTCTTATATTTTAACATCATATATTTTTATTTTCTCACCTTTTATCGATTTATAAATATGTAATGACAGGTTGATATATATATATATATATAGTTAAATCATATAAAATTCACCAAATAATCTTAAGTAAATGATAAAATGTATAATTAGACTTAAATAAAATAGAAATGATGTAAAATTAAGAAGAGTTAAATTTATTGTATAAAAATATTAATAATTAAAAAGTAGATGAAAAAGAAAAATCCAAATATAATGTAAGATGCACATGTACAGGTGCTTTCACCATCTCCAAGTTTCTCCACTTCAATTCTTACCTGTTTCAATGGGCCACCGCCATCATTACTTCCTATTTTATTAACTCCAATATTAGCCAGTGTAACACTTTCAGCATTTACATTCACATGGTCACAGACATTGGCTATTCTTTGAAACCAGAAGATTCTCAATTATTTTTTATTTGTTAGTAATTGTTACAAGATGTGACTACAGATAGAGTGAATCATGACATGTTTTTAATTAAGCTTGCTGGTTTGTCATATAAACATTGTAATATTGGTTTTTCATTGAAGACAAATTAATTATTTAATACATTTTTTTTTCTTAAATGTGTAATTAGCAAATTACCACTGCTGATTCTAACAGTATAACTTAGATATTAACAAAAGTTGGATATTGCAAAATGAATGAAGGTGTTCCTTGTAAAAATGAAAAATAATTAGGGTTGAAAATCTTACTAAAACAAAACACCTATGTTTTAGTAGCCTAATATAGGCCAAATAAAATAGGCAGGTTTGAATTTTTATGTGTGGAGGAAGATATGAACAAATAGTTGTAGAATTAGAGCAGTGGTGCATTGTTGAATGCAGTGATGATACGTAACAACAAGAACCTTTAATGTTTGCAGTTGAGACAAAAGAATAGACGTTGATTAGTCAATTCCCCTCAGGCTTGAAGTTGAATCTTAGTGTATATGGTGTCATCATCTCTAATTACCCTTCTTCAATTCTCAACTATACATTTTTTACAAAAAAGCATCACAAGTGCAATATAACTTTTTCTTTAGTCAACTAAATTAATTGTTAAAACTGAGACAGACCTAGGTCACACGGATAGCGATATCCATACCAATACAATATAGACGCCATAACATAACATGAATATTTTAATACATGTAATTTCTAAAATATAAAACACGAATAGTTTAGCATATATAATTTTCAAAATATAAAATACGAAGACATGAATATATTACATCATTGTCAATTATATATTTTAATAGTTAAGATTTATATATTTAAAAATTATTTATAAATAAGATTAGTT
>Ga0123340_1001645_pt1 | contig 18910 bp, 10 predicted proteins | sample SirMexnodulemix_FD_89961 | JGI IMG/M metagenome (GOLD analysis project Ga0123340, IMG submission 89961) | Root nodule microbial communities of legume samples collected from Mexico - Siratro Mexico nodule mix | ecosystem: Host-associated > Plants > Roots > Nodule | place: Mexico: Nepantla... | reverse complement strand
GCACTAATGTATATATTAAACTTAAATATTTACACATAAAGAATTGTTGGCTTCATATAATTTATTATTTAACATTACTTTTATTGTATTGTTTTAATAAGAAAAAAAAAACGGGTTCCTTTGTTTTTCAACATTGATCATCTCTCTCATATATGCTTGTTTGTTTAAACCCACTTATGTTTGTGTGTTTTAAAATGAGACCCATTTAAAAATTCAATAAAACTAAAAATTTTGTCAGCACAAAAATTACATAAGCTAGATTCCAATTAAATTAAGTTAATTGAGGAACTTGAAGGGGAAAAAAATAATACCGTTGTGTATAATATTTTTTTTAATCCTTTAAATTCACTTTTAATTCCTCTATTTTGTTAATATATAAATTTTCATTTTTAAAAAATAAACAATTTTAGTTTTTCATTAATATATAATTAATTAAAAAAATATTTATCTATCGATGAAATAACTAATATCAAAATTTGCTGCTAAATATTATTATTAATATTATACCGATTAGCTAATTGATAAATACATAACCATTTTTTTAGCAATTGAATGATATATAATATTTAAGAAAAATTGCTTAATTTTAAAAATTGAAGAATTAAATATGAAAATTGTATATTCCTAAACTATATCCTACATACAACAAAAGTACATTTAAGTTATTTTCAGTAGTATCAATTGATATATTTATTTATAAGCAGGAAATTTGAGAAGAATAAATCTTCAATTTTATTCTAAAGTGTTACTCCTTTTTGGATAGTCTCTTAAGTAAGAAAATTCTATGAGGTTTCCTTTTAGATAGTCCTTGATTTTCCTTTTAATTTTCTTTCTTTCCTATGTATCCCCCTTTATTAATTGAAATTAATTTATGTTTTGACTAATTTAAAATGGGATCCACCGTATAAAATAAATTGACAATCATAATAATATTGATAGAGATTATTTAATTAAGGAGTACAAGTTCCTACCAATTGGTCAACTACGGTAACTATCACCATATAAAAATGAGATCTACACTAATTTCACTAAATACAAGTGCTAAAGTGCTATTATTTCTCTCTATAAAAGTGTTATTTTTCAACTAGCAGAGCAGTAAATTATCTTCTCTTTTCACAAGGGTGTTAAGGTTGAACAGTTTTGTTTTTAATGAACATCATAAAATGAAATGTAAGTGGAACACCCTCAATCTAAATTAAAATTTTAACTTAAACTCAAACTACTTGATTCCTAAATATAAACATTTTCAACAATAATTTCACGATCAATTATTTAGATCTTGAGGAGATGGGCTTATGCTACCATCCAAAGCCCTGTTCTTCCTGCACCCTAGCACCCCTAATTTCTAGCTGTACCCCCATAATTTTTAAATTGATTATTTTATCCTTTGTAAAATTAACTTGTAGATTATTTGTTTCGGAAACATTTTAGAACAAGCTTTCTGAAATTTTCGGAACATGATTTCAAAAATACAAGTTTCAAAATAGAATTTTTGGAACACGTTTTTTTAAGACATGAAATACACTTCGAAACAAGCTTTTCAGAACTAAATTTTTGGAAACTTTCTTAAACATAAATGATACCTTCCAAAATAAGTTTTTTAGAAAAAGCTTTCAAAATAAATTTTCAAACAAAAAAAAAAAACTTTTAGCAATATATGTGATAGTTTCCGGAAGTAGCTTTCCAAACAAGCCTTTTTTTTATAGAATGAGCTATCTCTCTTCTTCTTCATTCTCTAAAAAAGTGCAGTGGAGAACGGAGGTGCAACAAAGATGGTGCAGCAGCAACGCAACAATGACGAAAACAACGATAGTGACAATGGTAGCAATGGCACTGGTTGTGGTGTGATGCAGTTGGGAGGGTATTTTTATCTTTTTACTGTTAGTATGGGGTGCAATTAGTAATCATGGAGGTCATGAAGAAAAAATCCTCATCCAAATTGTATACAACTTCTTTTTGGATAGGGAAAGAAAGGATGAATTCTTCCTCCACCTCCATATCCTTTTCCTGCACCATCACAAAAATTTAATTTTCCAAAGTGCCCCTATACAAATGACAAAAATGACCTTGGTTTCTGGTATGTCACTCAGATGAAGCCATCCTGATTTATAAATTTTTGGAAAATGTGAATCGGATAGGTAGACATCTGGTTTATAAATTGTAAACTGGATGCAAGAGAGTGGGAGTAGAATCTGATTTGTAATTTGTAAACCGGATGCCCTTCCGTCCGGTTAATAAATAACTTGATTTTTGCAAATCGGATGAGTAGCGGGTGGACCTCATCCGGTTTGTAAATTGTAAACCAGACATCACCCCATCCAATTCATAAAAGAATAGGAAATTTGCAAACCGAATAGACAGTTGATGGACCTCATCCGGTTTGCAAATTTGTACACCGGATGAAGCATATCCAATTCACAAATTTGCAAATCGGATGAGGTCCACCTGTTACCCATCCGTTTGCAAAAATAGTATGCTTTTGTGAACCGGCAGAGGGTGGCGTCCGGTTCACAACATGATTTGAGTTTCAATTGTGTTCTATTGTACATGAGCAAATCCCTTTCACCCAGTCCAGTTCACAACATGATTTGAGTTTCAATTGTGTTCTATTATTCATGAGCAAATCCCTTTGCAATGCACATATCAAAATGAGAAGATCCTTTGCATACATAACCAAAGCCTCTAGTGCTTACTAAATTGGATAAAGAAAATATATAGAACGCCTTCATGGTAAATGTTAAGAGTAGTATCGGATTCTTTTTTGTTAAGAACAAATGATAGGCTTAGATATACATTTAGGTCATTCCCATATCTAGGACAAGACATTATTACACAGAGGATGTGACAGTAACATGTGAAGAAAAAAAAAGATGTATGTGAGACTTATCCCTAAAATGTGAGTTGACCGTTGTCAAGCTCCCTTTGCTATGCTGACTACATTCCCTATTGTTGGCCTACGAAGCCTTTTAAACCTTTGCGACTTTTGACTTTTCAATTTGTAAACCAGATGAGGTGTCATTCGGTTTACAATTTTTTTTGAAATGTAAACTGGATGAGGTGCCATCCGGTTTACATTTTTAAAAAAAATTATAAATCGGATGATAGCCATCCGACTCATACTAAACCAATCTTCAACGTCGCCCTTCACCATCGACCACCACCCAAAACTACAAATTAACCACTCATATCTACAATCCACTCACAAATTCCTCAAAAACATAAACAATTACTCACCTTCAACTTTCTTCATGGTCGAGGTTCCCACGGATGAACATGCACTAAACGAAGAAGATGAAGGGGGTAAAGAGGGTGGAGGGTAGTCTTACCTTTGTATTTTTAACTTAAGGGCACAATAGTAATTTTATATGGAGTATGGAGGTACAGGAAGAGGATATGGAGGTGAAGGAAGAATTCGTCAAAGATAAGTGTTCAAAAAAGGGAGTTCCATTATGCAGCCCTATATTTTCAAGTTATACCTCCATAAAATTTGAAATTTTAATTTTACCATTTTGAAAATAAATTATCAATTTGAAATTTCAAAACATAATGTAAGCATGATGTTTAAAAGTTTTCTAAGAGCTTCAAAGCTCTAAACCTTTTATTGTCAACTTCTAGGCATGTGTTAGATAAGTCTAGTTTAAGGTATGATATTTAAAGTAGGAAGTATCATAAAATGAATAGGAGTTATTGCTCTCATTGCGGCAAGGCAAGATACATTAGTGTTAAATGTAGACACAAGATAAGGTCTCCAAGATCTAATGGGAAAGAACCAAGGACAATTTGGATATCAAAGATATCATAATTCATATTGTATTTATGTTGTATGGAAAGAAGATGGGCACTAAGTTGGTTTCTGTACAATTGATGTTCGTGTCATATGATGGGAGCAAAGTCTACGTTCCTCGACCTCAAAAAATATTGCCAAAGGCAAGGTTGCCTTCAGAGGCATTGGTAAGGTTAATATCTTCGGTATCGGTACTATTGATTATTCTACTCTTGTTTCAATTAAAAATATTTTAAATGTTCAAGGAATCATATATAACTTAAGCATAAGTGAATTGTGTGACAGTGGTTATATGGTCACCTTTAACAAAGACACATGTGTAGTCTCATCATTTGATGGACAAATCGTTTTTACTGTCAGACAAAGAACAATCTTCATGAGATTGATCTAATTAACCTCAGCAAGCAGAAGGTCATCTATCTGCTCTCCAAAGAAGATGAAAGGTGGTTATGACACAAGAAGCCAAGACATTTGAACTTAAAATATATTTCAAAGCTCTCTAAGAAAAAACTCGTGAAAGTGTTGACATTCTTGGAAAAATCATCTTCTTTGCAAGACATATTAAAAGGGGAATAGGTAAAAAGCCATTTTAAACCTAAAAACTATGTTTCAAAGACCTCTTGCACTTCGGCATATGGATCTATTTCGTTCAATAAGGACTTTGAGTATGGGTGGATAGGGATGTGGTCTTGTTATCATTGATGACTATTCTAGACATACATCAATTTTCTTTCATGTCCACAAGAGTGATTCTTTCAAGGTGTTTCATGTATTTTGCAAAAGAGTATAGACGGAGCAGGATTTTTGCATCTCAGGCATAACAAGTAATCATGGAATTGAGCTCGAAAATGGAGAGTTTCAGATGTTATGTGAATCTATTGGCATGCACTACGATTTTTGTTCACTAAGAACACCTCAACAAATTGTGGAAAGAAAGAATAGAACTCTCTAGGAGATGGTTAAAACCATGCTCTATGAGAACTCCTTACCCAAACACTTTTGGATTGAGGCAATTAACACCAGTTGTTATGTATAAAGCTATTGAGGAAAAATCCAATATCATATGGTTTTAATTAAGTGTTGAAATCACCCAAGTCTAAACATGATCATGCATCGTCTGTAAGATGATAAAATGCAAGTGTTGCATTCGTCAGACAAAAGAACATTGCAATATTCTCTTACGTCTGATAAGACGCATATAGATTAACCAAACCTCGTACTTTAATGACTACTACCTTTCATTTGACAAAAGAGATTTTATTAAAGACAAGACAAATTAGATGATCTCTTAAAGCTCGAGCTAAAGCTACTTTTTTCATCAACTTCCTAACACAAGCTAAGTCAAACTCTGGCCAAACTATTTGTCCAGTACGATGTGCACTTCTATCATCAATTGGTGCAAAATGTTATGCTACATAGGGAGATTAACATTGTCAACAATCAAGGATGTTGCATAAAAAAGGAACGATTTAAAGCTGCACGAAGTGCATTTAGTGCAACGACCATAATCAACCTTAAAAAACACAGAAAAAACATTAGAAGAACCGAAGCTGCTTAGTGGATAGAAACAGTCTCTCAACGGTTATCTTCTTCGAACAGCCATAGAAAACTTTCCATTAAGAATAGGAGAGAGTAGAGGTTACATTATGCAAAGTGATGCTAAATTCAAGGCGTCTTTAGGCTTCGGTTGGATTAATCTTCTTATTCCATCATTTTTCTTATAATGTTTGGGTTCTTTATGCCTATGAGGAGCTAAATCACTCGTTGTTGGGGTTAGGTTAAATCTTTTTGAACTATCATGTACTCGTATTTGGGCTTATATTATGTCATATCATAAATATTTTTCTTTAAATATATCATTTTATTAATTTTGTGCTTATACTTGTTGTGTGAATCCATAACTCAATTATTGATTCCTAAGAGTATCGAAAAATATCTTTTGAATCTAGAACTGAATTAATTTACCAGGTGAAAGCTCATGTTTGAGAATAGAGTGTGATTCATTTGTTGTCATTAAGATCCCTATGTTTATCCAAGATTCATCTATATAATTGATCAAGACATTGACGATTAATAGATAATCCGCAAGCTCATCTGTTAAGAAAAGAAATCAAGTTTGAGTAATTTCTATGAATTGACATTAATTATTGTTAGAAAAGAAGTTAAATTTTGTAATGCATGATACCGAAGATCGGTAAGATCTAATCCTGACAATTCATCATATTATTGTTAAATCTTTTTATGCCTTCAATTGTTGATAAAATACAAAATGTTCTTTTAATTTAGCATTAAATTTCCGCACATATTATCAAACTACAAATTGGTTTTGAATCTGAATTTATTATAATTATTTGAATTGTTTTATATTACACAAATCTTTTGGGAAGAACGATAATTTTATTACTTGCTACATTTAGACTAATGATTAGCAAAAATAAGTTAACAAGGAACAATAAACAAGAAGCAACCAATGAATGTTATCATTCTGTCATGGATAATGGTCATTCGACAAAAGGAGAACAAGTTTATCAAAAGTCTAAGTCTATAATATATGTGTGTCTATGTGTACCATAAGATTTAATCTTATTCAAATATGAAATGTGATAAAATACGCACTAAAATATGGGAAGCAAACCAGAAATAAACTGATTCATGAACAACTCTTGTACATAAGATATGATGGAAACTAAGTCTATACCTCTTGACCAAAAAGATCATGAAAATCAACAAAGTAATCTTCCATGAAACAAATAAAGGCAGGACTTCCGCTATTGAACACACTAGGATCTCATTTTGTAAAAAGGATTTTGTATCCTAAGAAACCTAAGCTCAATTTTCAAAGTATAATTATATACAATATATGATCAGTAAAGTTTGTTATCAACTTTGATTTTAAATCATCTAGCCATATGATTTGTTAAAGAATTGTTTAAAACAAATTTTGATATGAAAATTTCACTTAAAAAATCTATCAGACAGTGCACTTTGAGCACTAAACACTTAAAAATCTTCCTTCTGATCAAAATTTGGCCTTGAAATAATTTGTAATCTTGAAATTGAGAAATTAAAAGTAACTAGGGATATTATGGGATCTAATGAATATGTTCAAAGAAGTATTTCCAAAACTTAATTTCAACACATCTTCTAAAGAAAGATCAAATTTCAGAACTCAATTGTAGAAGAGAAGCATCTAATGATACTACTCATAAAATCGTCTCATGTGTTCGTGGAATGTCGAATAAAATTAAAATCAGGGAACAAATAGCATCCCGTATTTTGAAGTTATATTAATCTTATCTGTGTAAGTGTAACAAACATTTGACTAAGGCTTTTGGCTACAGTAATCTTTCATTAGCATATACCTAATCCTAAGAACGGTCACAAAAATAAAATGGGAAAGTGTCTAGGCCCATGTTAACATACAAAAATGAGTAATAATTGAGTATAATTGTTGAGAAGTTAACCAGTGTTCCTCATGCCAGCAGCAATCCCATTTATGGTGATAAGCAAGGCGTCTCTGGCTTTAAGGTTGTCATCATCACTTCTTAGCCTCTTGAGTATCTCCACTTGCAACATGTTCATGGGATTGAGGAAGGGAAGCCTACTCTCAATCAGTTTCCTTAAGCTCCTATTATTCTGCTGAGGTTTCTCATGCCCACTCACAGCTAACACAAACTTCCCAGTTTGGACCAGCTCTTCCCTTAGCTGACTTCCAAGTGCTTGTCTTTTCTCAGAGACAAGAACTTCATCATAGTGCTTGGCAATAGGAATGTCTGCTTTTCCAAGAACCATCTCAATCAAGTCTATGGTGCTTTGAAAGAAAGGCCACTCTTTGTACATGGCCCTTAGCTCTTCAACTTGTCCCTTTTCACAAGCACCTTTCAGGCCTGCTCCAACTCCAAGCCAAGCTGGAAGAACAAACCTGGTTTGAGTCCATGCAAACACCCAGGGAATGGCACGGAGGTGCCCAATTCCGGTGGTGCTCTTCCGCCTTGTGGGGCGGCTACCGATGTTGAGGAAGCCAAGCTCTGACTGAGGTGTGGCTTCATGGAAGTAGGCCAGAAATTCTGGATTTTCATAGACTAAATTGCGGTAACACTGGCAACTGATCTTTGAAATGTCTTCCATGAGATTGCGCCACTTTTCTTCACGCGGCGGGAGAGGAGGACGAAGGGTGGAAAGTAAGACAGCCGTTGTGTATATCTCAAGTTGTCTAACAGCTGTCTGTGGCAACCCAAACTTGGCCTGCACCATCTCTCCTTGCTCAGTTGTGCGAAGGGTTCCCTACATTGTACCATGTAGCACATTAGTCTCTTTGGGTTCAGAACAATGCTTTCAATTAACTTATGAATTTAATTTTTAAAATATTCTCCTTATAGTATCCCTGCCAATGTTGAACATGAAAACCATGGATAAAATTGGGAGAAAATCCTCACTTAAACTTTATTGGAAATTTGCTGAAAAACAACTCAACTAACATCTACTGTATGATATCATTATAAAGAAAAAAAACATCACATGTTTAACAATAACTATATCAATAAAAATACAAAGTTTGGTAATGATAACTAAGAAATAATCATAGCCAAGTCACCAACATAAATTGAGAAAATAATGTTGAACTAATGATACTCGACCTTAGATAAGTCAACAACATCAACATTAAAGTTGAAGTAAACACGTCCCACTGATGGTAGAATCAATAAAAGAATATAGAAAGAAAAAATATATTTGAGACGAGAAAGTCTGAAAAATTTTAACTTCTTACTTTTGAATGAAATTTGAAATTTTAAGTAACTAAGTTACTTTCCTAATTTTTTAAAATTTTAATTTCTTTTAAATTTTTCTAGATAATATATTTTATTATAAAATATTTTAATTCTTTTATACTTTAACAATCACATTTATAAATTACAATCACTTGATAATTAAGTAAATTATTATTTTATTAAAATATAATATTTTATTCTAAAAAGTAGTTGTAGGATGGTATTTTGGAAACAGTGGTATATTATTATTGAAAAATTATTTACTGGAACACCTTATAAATTCACCTTATAGGACTAAAATTGAAATTATCAAGGTTACGTTATAAAACCCACCATGACAGAGCCGGGTGGTTGAGACTGAATGGCCATATATGTTGGGCCACCACCGCGGCCAATACTCCCTCCACGGCCATGGAAGAGAGTAACCTTAATACCATACTCCTTGCATGCAGCCACAACATCTTCTTGAGCTTTGTAAAGTTCCCAAGCAGCAGTGAAACGCCCAGCATCCTTACCGGAATCAGAATACCCAACCATAACCTGCATATATAAAATTTATAATACCAATACACACAACAACATATATGAAATGAACATGTGGTTAGAAAGTACCTCTTGACGCCCATTATGGTTTTTAATGATGTGTTGCCTGTACCAATCTATTGACAAAAGCTTTCTGATAACTGAACCAGCTCCTCTCAGGTCCTTTACAGTTTCAAATAGAGGAACCACCCGCAGCCTATGTTTCACACATTTGTTAATAAAATTCAAAAGCCGTTGACAACTTACAAGCACATTTTTTCACTTCAAGACCCTTGTAATTAGATAAAAGGGTTTTAAATTATGGTTACAGTTGTAAACAAAAGTGGTTGTGGTCTGTTTTTCGACAACTATGACAGACATTTCATTTCCATACTTACGTTCCACCTGGACAAGCTCTCCCTAACTCTCCACTAACAGCAAGTCGTGCATCCTTCTGCAAAAGCTCTACTGCTAGAACATCACTGGCCTGATAATCAGATGCAAACAAAAATGGCAACGAAAAGATATTAGACATCTAAATAAATTAACATCAGATGAAAAAATAGAGAAAAAAAGAATTTTTTTCATGCAAAATCAAACACTGAGAAAGAAGGGGCAAAAGAAAAGTAAAAGATACTGTTTGTAAGGAGATTGGCATCGAAATTCGTAATGCACAAAGTGTTTCAATGATTCGATTATGCATATTTTGCAGTGATAATTTGTATGTAAAATAGTAGTTAATCATACATTTGAGGCCATAGAGATCACATAGGCACCAAATGAATCGCTTCCTAACTCAGCAGCAATTCGGAACGTGTCCAAGACTTCTCTAACATCTGGAGAAACCTACAAAGAATAGATTACGAGGCCAATCAAAAACAGAAACTCAGGAACATAGAATGAAGAAAAAAATCAGTGTATAACATTCTAACCTTCCTACCGGATACATAACCTGCAAAGCTAGAATTTGGTATAACATTCTAACAATCTCACCTCTATACTAGGGGGAATCAGTGGTCTCTTCCCTTTCAGCTCTCTAGCTAAGAAGTTAAGTTTCTTTTCTTCATCCCACTCACTGTATGTACCCAGGTCCAAATACCTTGTAACTGCATCAAGCGTTTCAGCATGTCTGCCAGATTCCTGTCACACTGCTAATTTCAGGCGACAACTGATTATCCAAACAATAATGAACAAAAAACATTGAAACATTACCTGGCGCAAGTCAAGCTTCATTAAGACCATGCCAAAAGTAGTAACTCTTCGAATCAGATCAGTAAGTCGACCATCAGCTAGCACCCCAGATCCACATGATTGCTGGAGAAATGTAGAGCTCAATGATAATTATGCACAACATTAGAGGGTAAAAGGGTATGAAAAAGAAGAAGTACCAAAGATTCATAGCAAAGGAGCAAAGGTTCCAAGAGCTGATCTGTTGTTTCATAATAATTCATAGGATTATGTTCGCATGGACCATCCTCGAGAAGAAGCTCCAACCGTCTACGAGTTCTCAGAAGCTAAACACATGGAACAGATGACGCACACTATTACTATCTTACACTAGATTACCAAGTAACAAGACAATATATAAAACCAGCACATTCAATAAAAATGTATATGAACTAGTCATAATGGCACACCAGGTAAAATTCCTCCATGAACATTATTCAAACAAAACTAGAAAAAATTATTTTTAACATGCATATACTGACGTATATGACGTTATCTATATAAGAATCTTCGTATGAAAGCCATGGAATAATGCAAATAAGGCTTGATCCTGAAGATAAGTGCACTTAACCGTCTTTTACCACAAGCAATACGATTTTCAAAATATCCACCATAGCTCCTAATAATCCATATAAGTTAATAATCCATGAGTATTCAATGTGTCTTCCTACATAAAGGCATTTTGCAATTGAATTTCAAATCTGTAAAGTCAAGATTCAAGTTCAAAAGTTCATCACTCTTTAACTAGAAATAATACGGAAAATATCTATATGTTGAAATCAATCTCGTAAAGCATTGCCATAACATTTTCTTCAATAATATCATTCATTAATGGTTCTGCCTACTTGATTTCATAATCACCTTTCTTTTTCCTAAAGGGAAAATCAAGCCAACAACATGAACAGAAAATGAAGACAAAAGAACAATGGTCTTGTATTCTCTATCTTAAAAAATTATTTGCCAAACAACTTCACTTCTAAACCAAAATGAACTTTCAACCAACCCAAACAAAAAAAAAAGGCTACGCAATATCACTTTTTTTTTTCTTTTTCAAGTTAAAGGCTACTGGAGTTTAATTTAAACCCTTAATAGAAATTGCACAGGAACCAATATAGTATATGACAGGTTATGATGCTTATAAGTTCTAGGAAACAAACAACATAATCTTGTACAAAATACAACAGCAGAAGCAGAATATATGGGTCTAAGCAGCCAATTTTTAAGCACTCTTGAAGAAATACCTTATCTTTTACATTTCCAAGGACCACTCTATAAGGAGCAATTCCAGGAAGCTGAGGGAGCTTTGGCTCCAAAAGCCTATGGAAACTGGTCCTTCCTATCTGGGATTCTGCAAACAATTTCCTCTGAGCAAGAAGTTGTTGACTAGAGTTGAAAGATGGAGAGCGTGACATTGAAACTAATGAAGAAGTACTGGAATTTGGTGAAATTGGTATTGATGAGCGGGCATTTTTGGGACTGCCACTACTGCTCTCAGTTGAACTTCCAATCTCGCCACCCTATCAGGTAATTTGTTTACCCATGTATTATCCAGGATTAAATGGAAAATTCAGAAATTTACTCTATTGATCTACCTTGGGATTGAATTGCTTGTGATCAATTCCTGGCATGTGTCTGGGATGCTCAGATCCACCCTTTTCTGCATGAAATAAAACGTACACACTAGAACTTCGTTCGAATAGATATTAAATTAATAAAATATACTTGATTAGGTAGAATTTATATATATATGTTAATAAAATTGCACTTTATTCCTCATGCATGACATCATGATAAGTAAATTTTAAGATTAGACGAATTCCAATTCATTTATGCATGTAATCAACAGGGAGCATCATTCCTTAATTATTATTAGAGTTAGGAGCCACATATGACATATAAGTATTTTTTTGTGTGGCTCTAGAAAGAAGGACAGTGCACTAAAACAGACAAGATGTTATGAAATTGACGTTGCCATTAAAAAACACATATCCAAACAACCATCAATTTCGTGCAAAATTATTTATACCAGCACAAGACGGTAAATGAGCTCCAGATGGAAGTTTAGTTGGAAGTGGTGAAGTTTGTTGACTAGAAAGCTTCAGTTGACTTCTACTCCTAGATTCATTCCAATGCTCACGGTGATTCTCCTGATCATTAGCTTCTGAAGAAAAAGATATAATCATCAAGACTTAAAAGTGGATTAAAAGAGTATCAAAGATATTTTGATCTAACAGTGACAGCATACTCTCGAGAGAACAATTCATAAAGAAACATCTTCAGTAAATTTTGTAAAGACATTGAAATTGCATAAATAGAACAACAAATGGATGACCATTCCACTTACACCGCATCATCAAATATCATATCATACCTTTATATTATACCAAAGTTTAAAATATTTTCTACAAACAATTGTCATGCTGGAAGAAAACTTGCCATATGAAAAAGTAGATTTTGTTTCCTCATTATATGAATCGTTGAGAGAAGAACATTCAAGGAAACAAATTAAAATGACCTCAAAGCTTTTACCACACGTCTGCAACTAGCCAATTTCATATTATTCAATTGGAAGAGGCTTGACTTTGAGATTGGATAGGAGCTAATGTCATCATGTTGATGTCTTTGGAAACCAGAGAAAAGTAGAAGGGCAAAACACGCATATACTTGTATATTTTGATGAGTTCGAGTTATTAATATAGCCAAATGAGTTCCACCTGAATAACTTTAAAGACATTTGAAATACTAGGGGAAAATGCCTTGATGCATCAAAGAAGTAATGCATAAAGAAAATACCAGATAGGTGATTAAATGAGTTACGAAAGCCTCAAGAATAAATATAAAGAGCATAATATCATCATTTATTTAACAAAAATGACATAATTGATGATAGTTAGGGTCTAAAAAGGAAATCAAATTAACATGATAATCTAACCTCCTAAAAAAGCTACCCAAGTGTTTCAATTTGCTATGCACATGAATACGTGTTACTTCTTGACAAACAGTATAGGTCACATTGTATCAAAGAAAGATAACTGATATGCCCGTTAGAATTCGGAAGATATCACCAAACACAAAACTAAACAGAAAAAACCTTCTAGAATTTCCTGTGCCAATTTTGACAACTTATCGCTGCAACGTTTCATGGATAGCTCAAATTTCAGGCTATCCACTTCCCGAACGTAGAGGTCAATTGCCATCCATCTCGACAGAAGTGAAACATCTTTTGTGACCTGAAGAACAAAAGAAAGGCAATTACACAATTAAGTTTGAATTACATCATCAGATCAAAATCACATATATACTCCCACTCCTAGGTATGAAAGAAAAAATTTGGTAATTTGTTGGTTATCACGGGCCACAAACTTCAGTAATTGAAATAGAAAAGCCCATCCTTCAACTCCAAACTTGAAGAGTCAAAAGATGGATCAATTACTATCAGAAATTAAATTTTCTGTAAGAGAACATTTTGTTGTTTATATTAAAAAACAATAACAACAATTGTAGCATCATACAAGATAACTGATGGAGATATTAAATCAACTAAAGATAAGAATAAATTATAATATGTAAGCTAATAAGTTAATACAAACGTAATCGTTCAAGTTAGTTTTGTAAGATTGAATTAGCCATAAAATCTACTTTTTAATATGATATAAGTGGATGTAAATCTTATATTGGCAAAGTTCTCAAAAGTTATTCAAAATCATTTAATTTTGTCTACAGTTTTCCCAATTCAATGATCATTAAACTTCAACTTTCCAAAATGACAGACTGCAACACTGGACATCTCCGGGTTCTCAATAATATAATGACATTAGAGATTCAACTATGCTTCCACTACTAGAAAACTAAGGCAGCATGAATGAATATTTGAAAGTGCTACCTTAGCTGTCACATTTGGGTTTCCATCTCTATCACCTCCCATCCAAGATCCAAACTTTATTGGAGTGCAAGTCAATGGAAGTGGTTTTCCTGTGTGCTGCAAGGAAGGGTAAATTGCATTGAAAATCTTAAAGGGAAAGAATGTACGAGTTAATAGACATACATTAAAGATGACATACCTTCCTTAAAGCGCTGCTAACTCGACGTAAATAATGAGGAACAGCTTTCCAGAGTGATTGCTCCACAATATTCAATCCTGGGAGAATTGAAAAGATAAACCAAGGGGCTCTTGTTCTTCAACTTTTCTTTTTAACAGTGTATCAAATCATTCAAGAGCTGAAAGATAAATGTCAAGGACTGTGTATCCTAAAAGATTAAGCTATTACGCGTTCATGCAAGAGCATTTTTTGGGACAATAAAGATAAAACTCTTGGACAATTGGCCAAAAAGGCCATAGAGCATTCTTAAGGAACAACTAAAACAACTTTAGCTCAGAGTTAAAATGTTATTAAAGGTTTTATATCTAAAACATATAATACTCAAGCAGCTTACCGGCCCTGGCTTCATCGACTGGTGTGGGTTTTTCACGCCTAAGTTCATCTGTCTGCCATATTGAAGTTATCTCTCTCACCTACCAAAGCCAATATGAATTATGAGAATAGAATAAAGTGTGCTAGAAAAGAAATTTCACTAAACGTTTCACTTTTATAGATAAAATCTACCACCCTAAAACCCTATGGAATTTTACTTTTGGGGTACAAACACTAGTGGTTATACCAGATCTTCAATCAACATTTCTCGATCTTCAGGGCCAAGATCAGGTCGATCATTATAATCCAAAAGATGCTGCATGAAAGTTAAAAAGTAGTTAGAGAAAAAACAGTAACAAAATATATTAAGAGATTATATCATAAAGTTCAAGGCTCAAGTCTCCTGTAATTTAATTTATCCAGAGAAGTGAACTCACAGCAATTTTAATGTGTTTGTATTGCAAGGTACGACGATTAATTTGAGTGGGGTGAGCTGTGAGAACAATTTCGACCTCCTGTGTCAACATAAATAAAATTGGATTTTGAATAGCAATAGCAACAATTATTAGTAATGGATTCTGTTAAAATCCATGGTGGTAAGCACATAATGTTTCACTAAATATCAACAACGAAATTTTTTAGCAAGAAAGCAAATCATTAAATACTTTAATCACAACTTGCAGAGTGCATGGACGATGAAAGATCATTTACTTATTTTCATCTATGACTACGCAGATTAACAATACATTAGAATGAAAATGACAGACCTGCTTGCAAACCGAGTTATAAAGTTCGTCTGGAGTAACTCCATTTGACAACAGCTGGTTAAAGATGTCATCACAAGATTTTGCAACAAGAGCCAGGTTTCCTCCTTTACGAACCCTGCACAAGCATAACTTGTTCAAGACTATCACACTGGGGAAATCATGCACTAATGGAATGAAAAGAGAGCAATAGTAATTGATACCTATGGTGAGTTTCAGCAATACCCATCAAAGTAAGATGATGGCTAAAGGCACGAGCAAGTGTGAGAGCTTCTTCAAGTGTCATCTTGGATAACTCTGAAGCCAATTGCTTCTCTAGCAACTCAGCCATGTCTTCAATCCCCGCATGTCTCATATTACAAGCACTCTAAGGACAAAAAACAATATATGTTAAGGAATTTTGAATTCCTAGATTGCTGCAAAAACGGTTACACTGTTCATCAATTATAAAATCATTTACATTTGTCTCTTAAAACAATCAAAATTAAACATGTTTTTGTTTCTATTTTATACAATTGAATTTGCTTTCGATTTATATTATTTTAGGCTTTGAATGTATTTGACTGAACTTTTCTATCAACGCTTTAAAAAATAAAGTATTTTTTTAATAAATTAAAATTAATTTAGTTTCAAGTTAGAAATAAAAACTTAGGAAATAATTTAGGTTAAGTATATTAAAAGAGCTACAATAAAATAACAAACAATTAAAGGGATGAAAAATTATACAAAAATATTGTACAGACAAAAACAAGACTCGATTATATTTTAGAGATAAAAATATATTTAAATCAAACAATTATTATAAAAAGTAAATTTTCTTAGAGGAGAATTCGTAATTGATGATCTAGTAAAACAACTTTACAATATTTCTACTTGTCGGGCAAAAACTGTTAGTGACACAACAAGTAAATTTCAAAATTGACAATGTATTATTGAAGATTTCGAAACTTGGGGAACCCAAAAACTAGCTAAAAAGAGAAATTAAATTTCCACACATAAAAGGGTTAGTTCAATCATGATTTGAGTCTTTGCTTAATGTGAATCGCACATGCATGCACCATGAAACACTAAATGCATTAACCATGTCATTCTTCAACCTTCCCCTTTCTCCAAAACCAAATCAAAATTGACCAAAAATATGAAATCACGGCGACTTGAAAGAAAATCATTAACAACCCCATGAGTCTCTAAACAACCAAAGAGAATCTCAACAAAACAGTGATGAAATCACAGCAAAGAAACAAACTCCATAGCTGCAAAAACCATAAAATCAAGGTAGAAAACACTAACAACGTGGTGCTTCCTCTCTCCTCTTTCTCACCAATTAAACAATCTCTACTAAAACCTTGATAAAATCACAAGAAGAACAAAATAAATACTGATCTTCACTTAAACACCCACCAAAATCAAATTTAATATCATCAACAACTACTCAGAAATATTACTAATATCAAAAGAAAACTGTGTTAGGATCAAAGTATCATGAATAAAAAAAAATAACAGATATTGAAATGACAACCCCCTAAAAAGTAACTAGTCAAAATTTTTTAGTCTAACTAGTATTTTCTTATCCTCAATAAAACAGAAAAATATTCTAATATGATAACATGCAAAAGAGCAAATAATATCTGTATACTCCAATAAATTTTACAAAAAGTTGACTCATCATTTTGATATCTCTTTGTTATTTTACAATTACAAAATTAATTTTTAACGATCATATTACTCTTAAAACTGGATTGTAAAGCCATTGTTTAAATGTTCGAATATCATTTTCTTGTAAAAAAAAAAACAAGAATGAGATTTGATGATGGGTGTACAGAGAAAACATATTTCATACAATATAGTGATGCATCTTTCACTGGGTATCACTTATTAAGTTAAATATGAATATGTGACCCTCAAAGTCCTAATTTTTCACGTTGAAAAGTTTGGCAAACCATGATTAGAGACAAAGCAAGCAAGACCCATTTAAGAAAAGAGCAAAATAAATTCATAAAGTAGGTGAAATGGAAGAAAAAGGAAAACCTGAGCAAGGACTCGAATTTTTTCAAGCTTGTCAACGAAGATTGGGCCAGCCTCTCTCTGCAAAATGTCGTTGAGAAGGCTTCCGAGCATATTGCAGTCATCGTCGAAGCCCTGGAAGGAGATTTCCTCCGCTATGTCGTCGGTGATGTCTGTCATTGTTGTCACAGAACCACCCAAAGTTGAAACAAACACAGAAGAAGAAGAAGAAGAAGAAAGTGTGTAGGAAGACAAAGAGAGGAGAAATTGGCATATAATAAGGAGGCAAAGTTTAACTAACTGGCGTGAAGGAAGGAACGTTGTGAAACTCTGACTCTTCTTCTCCCACTAATTGTAAGAAACATTTTACTTTCATTTTTCTCTTCCTTTCTAACTAACTATTATTTTCTCCAATGTTTTCGGATGGATTAAGGCTAATCATAATTTCCAACGAATAAAACCATAACCCAACAGATGTTTTTTTTTTTATTTGAAATGTGTTTGGGTATCTTATTTTCAATAAAAATATTTTATCTTTTGATCTTTGAAAATAATTATTTTGCATTTCATTTGATCGCATGGAGAATGTGATAGAAAATTTTCAAGGATTAAGGGAAATATTCAAAAAAATTATCGTTAGGAAAATTAGAAAATACTTGATTAAATTATAATTTTAATCATTCATTGATTTTTTTCATGATTCTCCATCTTTTACATATGTGAAAAGTGTTTTACAACCAATTGTTTTTACAAAGTTTTTTTTCTTTTTTTCAGTTTACATATGAAAAACCAATACCGATTGGATAAGTCAGTGTAATTAATTCTTTTTGTATGTAACTATTTTCATTTATCAAATAACATCAATAAATTCATTAATAATTTTTAAAAATGATTTAGAATACTTTTTAAATATTATTTTATTATTTATAATCATATATAATATATTCATTTCATATTACATAAAATGTGCTATAATATAATTCTTCTGCATGTTAACAACGAAATAATTTTGCGATTATTTTTACCCTTGCTATACATATAATTCTTACACCATATGAAATCAAGAATCACTGGAACTATTATGCTACAAAGTAATATTATGACTTTTTTCAATTTACCGTTATCAAAATAAGAAAACTAGTAATAGTTCTTATATACTCTCATTTTTCTCGCATTATATTTCATGTTTATCATAATGAATTTCAAATTTAAACTTAAAAATTTTGATTTTCTTTTTTTCCTAATGTGTTTTTCTTTCTCTCTTGTGTTATTTCTAAATCACTACACTAAATAAATTTTCTAATCATATTTTATTATTATTATAATTATAATTATGATTATTATTATTATTAGTAATAATAATATTAACAATAGTATTAATAATATTAATAATGATATTAAAAATAATATTAGTAATAATAATAATAT
>Ga0123340_1001644_pt1 | contig 18910 bp, 13 predicted proteins | sample SirMexnodulemix_FD_89961 | JGI IMG/M metagenome (GOLD analysis project Ga0123340, IMG submission 89961) | Root nodule microbial communities of legume samples collected from Mexico - Siratro Mexico nodule mix | ecosystem: Host-associated > Plants > Roots > Nodule | place: Mexico: Nepantla... | reverse complement strand
TATATATATATATATATATATATATATATATAAACTAATAGTAAAAGGTAAGAGTATAGCTGATAAAAAAATAATTAATATTATCTTGAACTATGTAAATATAAATTAAATAAAAATATATTATTTTAAAAATATGTCATACATAAAAAGGGATTGTGGAGTAAATTTTAGACGACGAAGATGAGATGAAACTACTTTGGAGACACATTTAATATATTTTGTATTTTACCGGGATGCAAAACACATTTAATATATTTTGTATTTTACCGGGATGCAAAACACATCTAAACTTATATATTTAAAAACTGGTTTTTTTCATCTAAATGAAAATAATTTTAAACTCATTTTTCAACAAATTTAAACACAAAACTAAATTTGATTATAGATTATATATAGTTATTATCGAAATAATATCATTTTTACAATTGTTCCAAACACAACCATTATGATTTACGAGAGATAAAGCATTAACTTTCTCCCCATTTAGTTATTCATTTGTAACTTGTTAAAAGTTGTTCATGATATTATCATATTCAACTATAGAAAGTGTTGCTTAATAATTCCAAAAGACCAGACTAGGAATAAAGAGAAAGAAAACATTTAAATACCTATGATGTTATTTAAGCATTTGAAATATTAATTAGCAAAATCGTATAGTTTGTCTCAGTTGATTGAGTAGGTATCTGAACTGTTATAAAGCCCCTTATATTGTTTAATTCTTATGGATAAAAAGAATAACAAAATCATTTTAAAATGCCTAAATGCTTCCTCTCAATTATTTATGTAACATTTGATCTCTTAATAAAAAAAATTTAAACAGAATACTAATCCCTTAGATTCAAATATGAGAGAAAAGACCTAAATATAAAAAAAGTTTTAATTCCCTAGACCCTATTCAATGATACTATTTCAAAAATAATTTTATCTTTAAATCTGAATATATTTTTTTTATTAAACTCGAACATAGTTCTTAATAGATATAATTTGAGTAATTTATAAAAAAAATCTCTTTATTAAATGAAAAAAAATATGAAGTTAAATACTATTCTTAATACGTGTGATAGTAGTTACTTTTGCATGTAATTGAATGATGAGCAGTAATATTTCAAGTAGTTGCCTAGGAAAAAAACCTAAATCCCTAGGCAACACCAATTTACCTACAAACCGTTACTTTTGTAATGTGTAAAAAAATGTAACTAGTTAATGATTATGATCAAACACTTGTTTCAAATGGACTTTGTTTAACTTTGCAATCTAACAATAAGATTTGTCTCGAGTGTTTTAGGATGGATTAGCAATTTCAAACGTTTTATGAAGTCCCAATCACAATTTTAAGAATCTTATAAAGCGTTGGTTGGTTGAAGTATGATAAATCTTTAATATATTTCCATTAGTGTTGTCTTTTCAACACTACAAGAATCTTTTAGCGGAAGTACAAATGATTATTTAAAACAATTATAATTATAAAGGTTAGCGTATATAAAAGTTCGTTAACTAAAATTTCATGCAAGAGTGGCGTAAAAATTTAAACACGAGATCATGGTAAAATTAATGATAAAAATTACAGAGACTAATGGATTAAGTGTCCTAAAAAACATAAGGATTTCTTATCAGTTTCCAATACTGGAAAAATTATGCGTGAGAAAATAAGACTTTAAATACTAAATCGAGGCTACAAACTTATTAAAAATTATAGTTAAAAAATCTAGTGATAGGTAAAAAGCTTTTAAAATTATACCAACAAATAAACTTCATATAATGAGAATAAGTTGTTAAACATTACTACAAAAACTAGCAGTAGTCTGTCTAGACTGTGTTTAATGGTTAATCCTATCCTTTGATACCATAACACTCTTGACCCCAGGTTCAAGAGTGGAATCAAACTATAAAAATAGCAGCCAACAGACCAAATTCCCCTGAATTATATATACCCTTTAGCTTGAAGAGTGAAATCATAAGATAAATGACAGTTTCAAATGAACGATTCTTCTCTTAGATTTATAATAACAAAGCAAACTACCATGAAAATGACAAAAAAACACATCATTTCCTTAAGAATAATCAAACTCCTCCAATATATGCAAAATATAATCTTATGAACACGCATAATATTAGAGGTAAAAATTAATATAGCAGTTACGCAAAGCATAAGCAACTGAATAATAATCCATTGATAAAATTTCAAAGGTCTTATAACAAAAACAAGCAAAGATGCTATAAGAGTAAGTACTGCATTCTCTGGATTAAATTAACTCATAAAAATGGCTGTACTACTAAAGATAAATTTGACACAAAACAACACGGGGGCTAAAATAACAAATCAAAGGAGAGAATAATCATAGCCCCATCGGAGAGTAACACCTTACTCTTCTTCAGTGGCGGTTTCACCGCTCTTGTTGTTATGCTTCCTTGCATACCTCTGGTTCCTCAAAAACTTGGGATCCATCTACAGTTATTGCCAACAATAAACCATTAAAACACAAGAAATATTACATTTTTATATATATGAATGAATGATCGGAAAATACGTAAGCGCAACTCAGTCAAGAAAGAAAAACCCAGAAAAGTAAAAGAATAGAGTACCCCTTTGGTGGATGTGTGGCGATGCCTCTTTGGCTTTTTGATGCCATTCTTGTGGGCCTTGTAGGACTGGTTGTGGGCGGTGTGGTTCTTCGACTTTGCCATCTCTGCAATTCCATGAACACGAAAAGTTACACAAGGAAGAAGAAGAAGGAACACAAAAAGCGTGAGAATGGCGAATGAAATTACAGAGATCGAACCCTAATCGTGAAGATCCGGTTGAGCTAGGTTTTTCTGCGGAACAGAACTTTTAGGAAGAATAGATAGCTATATATGTTACCACCTTCTGAGGCAAAACCCTAAGACTTTCACTGAAATGACGCTAGTACCCTTTGCTTATCGGAACTGGCTTTCGGCCCATTAGAAAAAGATGTTTGGGGCCCAATGATGAAGAGAAATACGAAGCTGATTTGAATACTTTGTGGACCACTTCTTCCTGCACCTCCATGCTTTTCTTCTACACCCCACACTTCCAAAAATATTAAAAATACCCTTTTAATTTATATATGAAGTTGTTTTCGAAATAATATTAAAAAATATATTTTCTATTTTTTAGTTTTAATTTCATAATTTTATGGAATAACTCACATTTCTATTAATTTGTATTAAGTTTGAAGTTTGTTCATTAAAATAATTGAGTTTAATTCATTTTTTAATTAATTAAGTTATGTTTTAATAGTTTATGAATAATTAAATGGATTTACTCTCTTAGTCATTTTAATCATAAATTCTTCTTTTAAATATTTATTCCCGTCATACTCATAATGTTATTTTATAACAGTAAGTATGTGTGTTGTTGCATAGAATGAAAATAACAGTTAACAGTAGAGAGGTTTTTAGAAGAATGGGTCCCTCGCTCCCTGTTCTTAGTTAGATGTCGTGTGTGGAAGAAAAAAAGAAAAAAGAGGAGCATTCCTACCACATGCGTTTCAAACGCTGAATTAATTGCCTAAAAAGACAATCAATCTAAGACTTGGTTCGGTGGGATCTAGGTTAGCTACCCTTCTCCTCTTCTTCGATCTGGGACTTTTCTTTTCTCCCCCAACACCGACACCACCACACCTACATCTGCAATTCAAGCATGTTCCTCTTCGACTGGTTCTATGGCATTCTAGCTTCCCTCGGCCTTTGGCAGAAGGAAGCCAAGATTCTCTTCCTCGGCCTTGATAATGCCGGAAAGACCACCCTCCTTCACATGCTAAAAGACGAGGTTCCTCTTCCCTGACATCAAATACCCTTTTTGTTTTTTTTTTATTATTTCTTTTTCTTTACTGAAAAAGTTTTTATCTTTTCGATGCAATTGCAGAGATTAGTTCAGCACCAGCCAACCCAACACCCCACTTCGGAGGAATTGAGCATTGGGAAGATCAAGTTTAAGGCTTTTGATTTGGGGGGTCATCAAGTTGCCCGTAGAGTCTGGAAAGACTATTATGCCAAGGTCAATGTCTTCAATCATTTTGGGTTATCAATTGCGGAATTTTTTTTCCTTCTCAATGATAAATTCTTGTAATATGCAAAAGTAGATGGGTTTTTTAGGTAGTGCCTTATTGGACCTACTTGGATGTCATTTATGTCCCCTACTATGTAATTTAGCTAGTGCTTTGTTGTTATTGGCGCCTTGGGACTATTTGCTTTCAGTTGGAATTGGATGTGTAGATTTGTGATTTCTCTTTTCAAATCTTGATATTTTGCGTCTGGAAAATGATATTTCTTCTGTACTTCTGAAGAAAAGGGGTGGATTTTTCAGGGGGCGAGGGGGCATTTGTTATCACTATGTCCCCAATTACTCCTCCTGCTATACATATGCATGTTTTCAAATGTTTCTGGATGATTTCATGGTGTTGTTTTGTTTTCTGTTGGATGTGATGGAACATTGTTCTCGTTTGATTCTTGGTCAAACGTTTTCTCTTCTCCTAAATGGAAGGTCTTTGGACTTGCCGGCTTGTTGATGTTTTGTAAATCCAGTGGCTGAACGGTTGGCTTATTTATTATTGTTCGGTTCCTATTTGATGTGCCTGCCGGCTTTTTACACGAGTTGCTTTTTCTCCACTCTACTTTCCTGTCATATTTTGCTGATGTACTGTGGCTGTTCTGAAACCCTTTATACTTCCTAGTTTATATCAGATCATGGCTTCATACAACTTTGTCTCATCTATTCCTCTTGTTTAAGATATGTTGTAATTTTTTAACTCAACTTACAACTGACTTGATTTTCATACAGGCTCACTGATTTAGATTTCATATTGTATTTATGATCTGATTCATAAGAGGTAAATATTGACTGTGAACATTTTACAGATAACACTGATGTCAACATTGTAGGGTGTGTTGACATGTATAACATATCCCTGATGATTTAGAAAGACAAAGAGCACACAAATAAGGAATTTATAGATCTCTGAAAGAGCTAGGTTTTGTTTCACTTTCTGCCAGTGTGTCATGCATGGCTAGTCTTCCATTGAGCTATATAACTTATTGATTGTAAACAAATACCTAATGTGCAATGACTAGAATGTTGCTTAGAATTATGTGAAAATGCTTTAAAATTCACAATCACTTTGCTTTTCCAGGTGGATGCAGTAGTTTACCTGGTTGATGCCTATGACAAAGAGAGGTTCACGGAGTCGAAGAAAGAGCTTGATGCCTTGCTTTCAGATGAATCATTGGCAAATGTTCCATTTCTTGTGCTAGGGAACAAGATTGACATTCCATATGCTGCATCAGAGGAAGAACTACGTTATCATCTGGGTCTGACAAATTTCACCACAGGGAAGGGGAAGGTGAACCTCACAGATTCCAACCTTCGGCCTCTGGAAGTGTTCATGTGCAGCATTGTCCGCAAAATGGGATATGGAGATGGCTTCCAGTGGGTGTCTCAATATATTAAGTAGATTCTGTCATCGTTTCCCCCTTTCTTTGATCTACTAGCACAGTCTGCAGTTACATCAGAAGAGGTTTTATCTTTGTTTTTGCTTTTGATGATTTAATTTTGATTGATTATTTGATACAACTGCAGTGATGTTATGTGTCACAATTTGTATCTCTAGAAGTTCTCTCTTGTTGGGGGATATTTTCTGTTTGAAACACTGGATTCTGTTGTAGGGTCTATGTATGATTTTGAAGAAACACAGTAATAAATCTGGTGATGTCTTATTCCACATTTTCTCTCTTGTGATCCGATGATGTTTGACAAATATGAAAATAGAGAGAAAGGACATCTGAATTGGTTTGTGCATGTCTTGTGATAATGTAATTTTGGAAATTAAATTATTTGAAAAAGAGTAAATTGATAAAAGAAATTGTCGAACTTTATTTTTTGTCATAATGTTTATAAACAGTGAAGAAATTATACATATATCACATAACTTGTTTAGGTTTATTTAAATTGATTAGACTTACAAAATTTTGTAATCTGTTGTACAATGACTTTGTAATGTAATATTGATTATTGTAGTTACTCTTGGGTGTATATTTTTTAATAAAAATATATTGTCAATATCTAAATTCAATAAATACGATTTTTTCCAAAAGATTTAATATGTTAGGGTAAATTTATTTTTACTATATATAAAATATTTTAAAAATATATGTATACTAAATTTGGTTTATATAGAATTTGTTACTTTGTATATAAATTGTTGTACACGCAAATAAATTAACTTTGTTTTATTCTATTAAATGAAAATAGAATTGTTGCACCATTTTAAAAAAATTATGCTGTATGTTGTTTTCTTTAAACTAAAATGTTTATGTTGTATTTTGAAAAATAATTGAAGCGACTTTAACGTATTTGATTATGAGAAAATAATTAATTACACTATATATTTAATTCTGCTGTGTAGAAAGTAAAATTTTATTGCAACTATTGAAAGAATTAATTTGTTATTTATTGTAATTAACATTTTTGTTGATTATATTTTACTATATTTGTTACTGTAAAATTATTATTATTTTAATAAAATTAAATTATTATTTTTACAAATCTATTTTGGGGAGTAACATAACATAGTGTTGGAATAGATAACAGTAAACCGTGCTTGTGGCTGGTGCAACAAGTTTTTATTATTTTAAATGGTAAATTTTGTAAAAGTAAAAAGAAACATATGAGAGAAAATACTTGGGAAAGAAGCAACATGTTAGTGCAGTACGTTTATTTGCCTTATGGAGTTGAAAAGAATTGAAAAACGCCTTTCACACACGCCATTCTTTTCGTAGTTATATGATAACAACTTTTCACGTACGTGTAAATCTTATTGTTCTCTTATTTAGCTTCTTCTGGAGCTAACATTTTCAGAAAAAAAAAAGTGTGCTTTTATTATTTATTATATATTATATATATTTATATGAACTGTTAAACCAAGTGACGCGTACCAACCAATCAAATTCGCACAACTGTAATTTTCCTCCAATAACAGGCTGCTCCAGTATCCCCTCTTTTACCCTCAATAAAACATTTTTGCTTCACTTTTCTCTGCCGCAGCTCAGCCCATATCTTTCACCGGCCAAGCCGGTGACCACCATTCGCTCGCCCACAATATATATTATGATGTGACGAGGTAATTGAAGACAGAAAACATAAAGAAAATAGAAAAAGGAAAGAAAACTGGTTCTTTTGGTGTTGCGTTTTCTGGGGTTTTCTGTGGATTCTTCTTCTGTATTAATAATTAGTAAGTTTAGTTTTCTCTCTTGGCTTCACGGGTTCGAGTTTCCGGAGACTTTGACGGCGTCGGAGATTTTGTTATTTATTTTTCACACCACTTGTGAAGAGAGAAGAAGATTATAAAAAAAATGTTTCTTTTTGATTGGTTCTATGGAATTTTGGCGAGCCTTGGTCTATGGCAAAAGGAGGCAAAGATTTTGTTCCTGGGGTTAGATAATGCTGGCAAGACCACTTTGCTTCATATGCTCAAAGATGAGGTTTTTTTTTTAGACTTTACTTTTTTGTGATTACTTGTTATTGGATTATTGCGCAAGGCTTTATCAGTTTGAAGGTTTTTCTTTGATGATAAATTAAATTTGTGCAGAGATTAGTTCAGCATCAACCTACCCAATATCCCACTTCAGAGGAGTTGAGTATTGGGAAGATAAAGTTCAAGGCTTTCGATTTGGGTGGCCACCAGATTGCTCGTAGGGTCTGGAAGGATTATTATGCTCAGGTTTGTATATTCTTTTTTTCAATTGTGATTTCATTTTCTTGTTCAGTTTCATGTTTATGAATACAGGACATTTTAATGACTTTAGTTCATTACTATTATTGTAATTGTTATTGGGCATGGTGGCATGTTAAGATAGTAGCTTGTAAGTTTACATCTTATTAATTAGGTTTTTGAATTGATAGTTCAAAGCATGCTTGAATTTTCTATCTTGTAAATACCATGTCTCTTGAGCATGGATTTGGCAAATGCTAAATGATGTATATGTTTTACAAGGAAAATGGTTAAACACACAAAAAGAGATGATGAGAGTATGTTATTTGATTATGGAAAAATCATGCACCTATGATATATGAAACTTGATCTAAGTGTTGTGATATTAGGAATTGTAATTGGCATGATGGTATGATGATGTAGGTGGATGCGGTTGTATACCTGGTTGATGCAAATGACAGAGAAAGATTTTCAGAATCAAAGAAGGAGCTGGATGCTCTTCTTTCTGACGAGTCACTTGCAAATGTGCCTTTCCTTATCTTGGGAAACAAGATTGACATACCTTATGCTGCCTCAGAGGATGAGCTTCGTTTTCACATGGGCCTCACTAACTTCACCACAGGCAAGGGCAAGGTTAATTTGGCTGACTCCAATCTTCGCCCTTTGGAGGTTTTCATGTGCAGTATTGTCCGCAAGATGGGGTATGGTGAAGGCTTTCAGTGGCTCTCTCAGTACATTAAATAAAATAAATCAAGTGTGCATATCTACTTCTTTATTATCATAATGTTGATGGAGTCTCCACATTAGTATACTGTAGTTCCTAGATCATCTGATCATGTAAATTGAATGCTTAAATATGGTGGTTTTACTTTTTGCTATGAGACATGGCTGTTGCAAGCTTGTGTTGCTGTTCTATATAGGTTACTAAATTACAGGATTAATAAATGGCGGCTTGAATGTTACTATGTTCCACACTGCTTTTCGTTTTAGTTGACAGTGCCTGGGAAATTTGTTCACATCTGTCACAAGGAGAATTTTTTTTGGTGGTTGGTAATCTTAGGATACTTTTGCCAATCTCACGTTTTCAATAAAAGTGGCTTGAAAGATGTACTATACGTCTATTCATCATCGCAATAAATTTGGTCCCCATTTGAGTTATTTGAAGAAAACAACTTATTTACTGAACGTATGTATTTGGGTTTTTACTTTGGTTCCTCAATTTAATGAAAGTATTAGCACTCGAACACAATTCTGAAATAAGTACTTTTGATTAAGAAAAATGTGTTGAGGATTGTTTGAAGTGCATGAATCACTTAAGTTTTAGTGAAATAGGTATCCTATTAGATGAGAGAATTGTTCTTCTTTGATAATAATACAATGAGTAAATGTTGTATGTCAAAGATCACATCGATCACTGAAAAAAGTTATTACTTTTATGTTTTAATCTTAATCTTTCTCGTAAGATTTAATAATGATCTGTTTCTAATTTTCGAATACAATATCCTTATAATGTTGTTGGTCTCCATTCAAATGAAGGTAGAAAATAAGGCAGCGTACAAAATGGAAGAGTTTGTTTTATTTGAAATAGAAGTTATTTAAAAGCTATATGAATATGACTTCAAGAAAGGACAAAAAAAAACATGCTTTATTGTTAATTTACATCATTTATGTGAAATTTGGTAATCTATTTTCACTCATTTCACATAAAATAACAGTCGCCGTTACTTTCTCTACACGCACAAACAACACCATGCGGATATAAATTTGCAAATCTTTTGGAATAATTTTGAATTATTTTGAGTGTTTCTTATTTTCAAAATATTTAAAGCATTTACTTTTTATTCAATAATTTTTTACAAATAGAAAGATCTGTATGAGAATTTGTAGAAAGATACATTACTCAAACGTGTTAAATTTGACATATTTTCTCCAACAGTCTTTTTCTGTATATAAGATCAAAATTCGAATTCCTACGGGTACGTAGAAGGGACCTACCAATGTGAATTCCTGTGTCTTTCTCTCAGGGAGGACCCGTGTCAAATTTGTTCATGCACATGCACTTCACTGCCAAAGCAGCTTCGGATAGAAACAAAGCCACTCAGCTTCACTGCATACAACTTTCCTTATTCGTAGATTTAAAAAATAAAAAGCTATTTTATTGATATCAATCACACCAATTATATTCTCATCCTCTTTATTTATAATAATCAAAACTTTTAAAAGAAAAGAAAATAAAAATATATTGAGATAAACAGGAAAATTCTGAAGAGAATTTTTCCTAATTACTGCAGAGTCATTGAGAATACTTTTTACAAACGTGCATTAAATATACCGATCAATGGACAAATTATCGTTACACTTGGGCGATCATACATGCTTACCTAAGTCGATATAGATACAACTGGTTTTGAATTAGATTTATTTTAAAGCAGTTATTGGGACGAGTATCATATAACATCCTTTTAATCATCGAAGAGATTACTGATATTTGATATGGTAAGAAACAAAAGGTTTCTTTGTACAGATGGGCTAATTTTGAAGATGTATTGGAGCCTTTGGTTGCCTCAGCTCCTATCTTTGAGGCAAAAGGCCAGGCCTGTAGCTCTAACTATTCTAGTATTCTGTAAATATTTGGGGTGGCACAGTGTTTCAGTTGAGCCTAGATCTTTGCATCAGAACATAATCAACATAGTTGTCCAATGACACATGAAAACCTATTATAATGACCCGTTCTAGGATATTAAGTGCGTCTGAAAGGGGGTCAAAGGGAACTTACAAGATCCATAGGATATATAAAAACAGATTGCACCCCTAAAAGAAGACTCTGTTGGGGTAACCTACCTATGCCTTCAGTTCCATGTCAACTTCAGTACTAAGAAGTTGTTCGTATTCCCGTTCCAGCTGCACAAATGAATAATAGTCTAGAGGTGAAAAAACATGCAAAACCAAAGCCTTAAAGTCCTAATGAAATGAATAATTTAACTGTCACCTTTGCTTGATCAAGGGCCAATTTCATCCTCCTATACTCTTCTTGTGCTTTCTTGGAACGGAACATAGCCTGAACCCTCACCACTGATCTCTCAACACGTTCTTCAGCCTGTCTCCTACCAGTCTGAAAGAATTCCTCCTCTACAACACTTTCCTTATCCTGATCTCCGGTTCCCACATCAACAGTTCTGACCCGGAGCCCTCGGAAGCCCCTTCTCTTCAAACGCCAACGCAGCACTGCTTTCTCAACCACACTAACAGACCAAAGAACTTTGCGATAATGCTTCCGCTGTTGAAAGCACCGGAAAGCAGCCTGCATTGTGACAAAGATGTTAGTCAATTTAACCAACTAAATCAGCTGTTAACATATGTGCCAACTAGCAGAGAAGATTTTACTTGAATTTTAACAGCGTGATGACGCATGAGGAGAAATTCTTTACGAATCTTCCATGTACGGAATGTACCCTGAATGCGAGCAGCAGCTCGCATCATTTTCTTTGTCTCGTGGTTCCTAAAGGCATGCTGAATTTTCATTGCTGCAACTATTTTGCGTGCTTCAGCCTCTGGATTGGAAGACATAACTCTGTCAGTTCTCAGTTTTAGGTTGTGCTCCCTAAATGCAGCCTGTATGCGGGCAGCTGCTTCAGCAGCAGTTCGGTAAGCTGCCAATGTATCCTTCAGGTTCTGCTGGTCATCAGTAAGGTTTGCAGAATTTATTGTATCAGTTGTGCTAGTTTCCAACGTGCCGCTGATATTTCCTGCTAAGCTCATGTCGTTAAACTGCTGAACCAGAGATTTTTCCGAAAGATAAGCTGCTAAGCCATCATGACCCCTCATATAAGCAAGATCAGCAGCAGTGCAACCACCAGGATTTTTTGGCGTAGGATCAGTAACCAAATTTGACTTTGCCCCAGCAGACAGCAGTGCTGCAACCATTTTCTCCCTGGAGATACAAATTTTAAGACAAATATATAAGAAAATTTTCATTCAAAGTTCAAGCGGCCCACTTATCCAAGTTCATGCTAAATTCATATCGATTCTTTAATGTTTGGTTTTATGTAGGAAAGAAAGGAACAGAAATAACAAGAATGGTGAAACCTCGTCAGAAAAGGACTTTTTGGTCAATTTCTTTGCAGAAGGGTTAACAGCGTAAACAAGTGGGGTGTCTGTGTATTATACCTTCCACAATATGCAGCCCAATGAAGAGCTGTCCATCCAATCTATCACGGAAATCCAGTGACAAGCCTGACCACGAAAATAAGGAAACAGCCCAAGTATATCCCAGAATTGCACACAAATGGATTACACTTTGGCCATGTGAATCATACTCAGTAGTCTTGTAGCCTAGAACAATTCTTTCCAAAAGCCATTCCCTTAGTCTGTTTTTCAATGCAATTGCAAAGAGAGCATCTTTTGCTTGTGAAAATGGAATCTGGTTGCCTTCAGTTGACTTGATTAAATACTGCCAACTATTCGAAATAAATGATGTTCTGAGGGCGAATTGCCTGGCCTCCTTAAGTCTATTAGGTGATGCTTTACAGGAGATAACATCCAGGCTCAGTTGTTTAGCAAAGAGCAAATGAGAAAGCCTCATTTGTAGTCGAAACTCATCCCAATTGCTATTCTCTTCCATTGCAGCTGTAGGATCATGCAAGACAAGAGTACGATATTCAAAATTAACAACTTGGCTAATAGGCTTATGGCCATCAAGACTCAAGAAGAGATTCACGATTCCTGGAGAATGTGGTGGTACCCAGCACCGGTAGAATCCAACCTCAACAATTTCTGCGGGAACGCTAACATCACCACAGACACATAATAGATTGGACTTTGAAAGGTGCATATAATCCTTATGAAAGAATCCAGTCACCAGGACCTGCAAGTGTAATTCAGAAATCAACATAACAGGTAGCAAACACGTGAATTCATCATGCAGCTACTATGTTCTCTGTTAATGCAGTTACAATTTACACACTCTGCATGCGTGTACCAAAAGAGCAACTCATAGCACCAATTAAAAAATGATTTTGGTTAGACAGAAAATACCACTTATTCATATTCCTCGGTTTATATATTTGCTGTTTACAGCTTTGGAATTCAACAAGAACTCAAGATTGAAAGAAATGACTGAGGAATCAAATAAGTAAGAAACCAAATAACACACATTAGAGTTCATTGCAAAGATATGCTTGCGACAGAAAATAATTGATAGCAAGTAGATATACAAGAACGGAAAAGGAAACCTTTGATTTCTCAGAGGAAGACACCCATGTAGGGAATAAATCAGTGATAGTAAATATTTGCTCTGGCAGAAAAAATTGCTGACCATCCACTACCAGGGGCAAATATGATTCATGAACGGATGAAGCTGGTGACTCAAGAGCTGGGTCATCTACTGAACATGGTGAACCAGACATGATGTGGTTCACCCACATTCCAAAACTGTCCTGACTTTGCAATCTATCATTGACCAAAGGGTCCAAGGAACCAGCACTTACAGAAACAGTACTATTCCTCTGCTCATTTGGATTTGCTTGATTTCCCATCATCTGAAGCTTAGCACTTTCTGAAAAATTGTAAGTAACACTGTTGCTGCCAGCAATTGGCTGAGGAATACAATTAAAGGAAGAAATTTCTGCGGATAGATTGTTGGCTACCTGGTGACAAAACAAGTATACCAAAGGAGTGGATATTAAGCAAGTATCCAGAGAAAAGGAAGGAAAACAAGAGGGAGAAGAAGAGGAAGCAAAAAGAAAAGATACAGATATGAGGTATAAAACGTAAAATAAACATGTCCCTCACTATAATTTCAAGACCTCTTCTTTAATACATGATTACAGATTTGAAAAACAGTATCATAAAGGTAAAACATCTTAACTCCTTATGATGTATAACGAAACTGTTCACTGGATGACTCATGAAACTGATTTTTATTCTTGCTAGTTTTTAGGACCCGTGATTTTTTTGTGTTAGTTGTTAGGAACCATCTGATGTGCTCTATATTTATCAAGATTTTATGCATTAAGCAGCAGCTATTTTCCAGCATTTTCTCCCTCTCTTCTCTATAAATTATGAGGCTGATCGATCAGCAAAATACACTTCTGCACTTCATACTCTTATGTATCGAACAGAAACAATAATCTAATGGTAAAAAGACACTTGAAATGCTGAATGCCTGAACATCTATTAGATATGTTATCTACGAAATATTACAAAATCTCTATACATATACTTAAAAGAGGATGAAATAGTTTTATGAAAAACTTCAGAGGACAGACAATAAGGACGCCTGACACTGCAGTTTTTGCAGCTCTTTGGCTGTTTGGTTGAAGCGGAACACCTGTCATTTTAGAATCTCTTATCCCCTTAGTTTGCTTGAGGTTTGTACTTTTGGCTTCTCTCTGGTGATTAGCTCATGGTTATTTAATGAGTTTCCACTATCAACATACCGAGAGTTTGGGCAGCCTTGCTGCATCTTGGAAAACTCTCTCCTTTCTTGTCCTTTCCATTTTTAATATTAGAATAGAGGATATTCTATCCTCGCCCTAGTTGCCCTAGTTATTCTCAGTGCTTCACTCATTTTATATCTAATAAAAATTCTTTTCCGTGTAAAAAGAGAAAAAAGTCGAAGGACTAACTATCTTTGCAGAACTCATGAGAAAGGGACAATAAAGAACAGAATAATGAATACAAATAAAGGAAAGATAATTTGTCTTACATTGCTGAAACTGTCATTCAGTAAAGTTTGATCTTGTTGATTAAAATATGGAACAGTGTCTGCAAAAAGTTAATTAAGTTAAAATTAAATAATATTGCACTCCAGAAAAGTGGCTGATTGTGTTTTAATCAACTTCCATTTACCTCCATTAGGCATGGTAGAGGCATTATGATCATTTGCATCCACTAGGTCATCCCACTCAAGTGTATTAATCTCATGAAGTCTCAGTTCATGACTTTTGTCTTTTACATTGTCAGCCATGTCTGTTTTTGTCCAACCAGAAAGGATGAGATTATACACCTTATCAACTAAACAATAATATATCCATAGCATTATAAACCAACAAAAAATTTATTTTCTACTCCCTTTGGAAAGATGAGCAGAATAAAAATAAGGAATGTTCTTCTCTTGCAAGTCATTGTTTCCAAACACACACTAACCATCTTCAAAATTAAAATATAATATTTTAAGCAACAGCCATAAGCCTTTCATGTTGATAGATTTCAAGAGTGCAACTTTAAAAAGATATACAACAACAATATAAGTTATTTCTCACCACCAGCATATGTGGTTGTGGTCCCTGAATCTATTTCTTCTAATACAACCCATGGTGCAGGAGGATCAGAGACAGAACTGGAGTGTGAATTTACAGGAGTGACGGGAGAACCTTGCATCTGTATCACAAACAACAACCCAAAGGAGCCAAGTTATATTCATTTCCACAATAAAATTTTAGAACTCAAATGGAACCTTAAACATGAGTTTATTTCTAATTATAAAGATTTTTAACTTCTACGGGTCATAAAGAGAAACTACACGATCAAATCCTATAACTGATGAGTGTTTTCGAAATACTAGATTTTATCTTTATAGAGAAAACAACTTAACCTTATTCTCAATGCAGTTTTTAACATTTTTAGAAAGAAAACTTTAAATATAACTCAACTTCACAAAACTGATTTACAGGATGAGATTTGCATCCATTTATATGCTATAATATTGTTATATCTTTAGTTAATATGAGATCTTGAACAAACATAATGAAACAATGACTGGGATATAACTTTTACGTTAGCAAATGCTTTTAATACCACTGCAAGGAAAACAACCTTCAGTTCTTTAAAACTTTCCATGGATATGATGTGAATCACCTCTGCCATAAATGCCACAGGTTACCATTTAGTTGAAAAAATAAATAAATACAATCGAGAGAAGTAGACTCCTAGTCTAGGCAAATTTGAAGTAAAAAGAAAAGAGAGTATATAATACAGTAGAATGTACAACGCTGTACTTGGACATCTTTTAATGCTAGCTAATAAAATGTCATGCTCATACTAATGATGGTTCTGTTAATATTTTGTCTTGGCCCGTGCAATCGTCCAACGTATGAAATAAGACCAAAATACTGGAATTTAAAAAACTTATTATCTCACTTGTCTTGAAATCAACATTTGGGCTTATATTTATCATCAAAACTGGTAAAAATACATTGTTGAAATCTTTCAAAGTTCAAAGAAATATAATGGAGATCAACACTATGAAAGAGCCTGTGCACACTATACACAGGAAACAAATGAGGTTTCCATCCAGACCAACTGAAAAAACATTCTTGTAAGAAAAAGTTGTTATAGACAGAATCATGCTGTATCCAGAAAAATTCAAAAGTATAAAACTACATTAACAACTTAAGGATCAGTAGATCACAATCTGACTAATGACTTATTATTTACATGGTCTTTCTTTCAGACAGAACAACATACAGTAAACACGTAAATAATGATTTGTGCAGTTAAATTGAACTTTTGAAAGGGAAAAAGATAGAGGAAATGATGAACAACTGAACACAACCTCTTGTGTTTCAGTACACCACAACCTAAGGATCAGTACATCACAAACTTACTAATGAATAATTATGTATATGGTTTTTCTTCGAGACAAAATAACATACACAAGACACATAGGTCATGGTTTTGTGAGGTTAAATTGAACTTTTGAAAGGGAAAAAAATAGAGGAAATGGTGAACAACTAAACACTACCTCTTGTGTTTCACGATAATGAACAAGGACTATGTGTTCCATGCTCCTGAAAAGAAAATAGTGAAAAGAAGTTTAAGTCACGTATTATTGGTAAACTTATTTTAATTTTATGCTTTAATCAATAAATGCAAGAATAACAGAAGCACCATACTACAGCATAACTCAGCAGAATGAACATGCATAAAATTTAGAATAGGAGCTTTAAGAGACCACTCATATACATACTTATCAAGCAGCCAATAACATCTTCGCACAAAATTTTGGTTATCCTGACCATGTGCATAATATACATGGATCCTTTCTTCATTACCAACCTGTTCGATGTGAAAAAGAATAAAAGGACAAAAGAGAAAGTAAAAAATCAGATATTATGGTAATTAATCAATGATAACAAAACTTGAGGAAGGAATTATCATCATACATAATAAATTCCAAATTTGATGATAAAATTAAGAGCAGAAAACCACAAACTACTAGACACCAAACTCTCCTAATTAAAAAAACTACTATTTATGGAGAGAGGACAGTGAATTGAACAGCATCAACAAAATTGGTAAAATAGAAAACTGATCTCAAAGAAGCCTTATGTCTTTCAACATTTAACCACATCTAATGCTTGTCAGGCCATTTGGTATACCTTCTCATCTTTGTATCAGTGTTTAATTCATTCACATTCCACATTAACAATTACCAATTATCCCATCTACAATCTGTTAAAGAAACTAAACTAAAATAAAATTAACACAAATAAAAACACCAAAGAATGAAAACCCTCACTTTTAAGTGCTCATGAGCTTCTTTAACAGTTTTCCCGTCCTTTTTCTTTTTCCAGTTGTGCCCATCTTTCCGAAAGTTCCTAAGCATCTTGCGATCAAATAAGACAATAGTACCACCTGTTCACACACAAAATAATAATAATAACGAAAACATTTTCACAGGATATTTGACATTGTCTTATCACTAATAGTGAAAACTATTTGGATGCAAAATAACTAATTGAAATTCTATCAGATACATGAACGAGAAGTCATTGCAGTTACACTTTATATTGTTTTATTCATGTAATAAAAAAATTACTTTTATATGAAAGAAGAAAATCATGTTGAGTAAAACCAGAAGGTTACAGAGAGATTTGAGGGAAATGGATCCTCCTAAGAATAGAAATTTCAAACAAAATAAGTTTTAAAACTAATAATTAAAGGGTTTAGAAGCTTACAATTAAGCATATAAGCTTGAAATCACAAAATTTCCAAAGTATGATTATCATGGAATGCTTTCTACCAGTAGTTAAAAAGTTTATAGAAATTAAGAGATGCATGCATAATTTAATATCTATAAGAAAGTACATGACAGTGCAGAATGGAAACTATACACCCACTATTTAAATATGAAGTTACTGCTAATTGATAATTACTTTTTGGCAAATTCACTGGCTTGACATTAATGGGAAAATACTTGTAATTACACAGCATGGCATGAATTTCATTGGGACGAAGCCATCTGGTTCTCGCTTCCTCCATAATGCTCCTCACATCCAAATCTGAGGTATATATAAGAAAACATGTCAGAACAATAACTAGACAGATTTCCTTTCCTTTTGACTTAGCCTAACTAAAATCCACTTCAGGGGCTAACCTCTCCCCCAGATGAAAAAAACTACCATCGATGCAATGCAATAGTAGGCTTACCAGATGATTTATCAAACCCAGGGAACAACTTGTTCCAATTAAATGCTAGAACATTGTGTTTGAACATCTAGTACTACTACTCACAACATCCATGTAAATTACTCTAATCGCTAACGATAAACTAACAAGAAACAAAAAACTATATGTTGGTCTGAGACACTCGATCAAAATAAACATAGGCATAACTCCAAAATCAACAGTGAATACGTACCTTGCAATGTGTGGAATCCATGTATCTCTGAGCCAACAAGTTGCGCCGCCAAGTTATTCGCCATGTTCACAGAAACCTATGCAGATTCCGAACACTTTTCTCTCGCCGCAAAGTCAGCAACTGCATATATTACATGAAAAATGAAAAAAGTGCAAAGTGGTGATGACTCAACAAAAGAGAAGAATCATCGTTCTGAAGTAAAAAACAATAATCAAAATTAAGAGGGTAGTGAGAAACATATAGAAAGGTGATAAAATTACCTAATTGCAGAGAAGGGTGGGTCTGTGGTCCGAATTAGAACAGATAGAAATATGATCGCCTCGTTAGAACTGAATCACTCTCTTTCTTGCTCCTTTCTTTGTTTTTTCTATTCTATGCTCTGACTCTAACTTTTATTATATTATAAAATATACATATAATTTATAAATAATAAAATAAAAGTCTTCTTTATTTATTTAACGAAATGGGAGTTTATTAAATCTAATAAATATATAGAATGAAAGAAAATGTTAACCTGTGAGGAAGGTGTTCAGACTTTGAC
>Ga0123340_1001643_pt1 | contig 18915 bp, 8 predicted proteins | sample SirMexnodulemix_FD_89961 | JGI IMG/M metagenome (GOLD analysis project Ga0123340, IMG submission 89961) | Root nodule microbial communities of legume samples collected from Mexico - Siratro Mexico nodule mix | ecosystem: Host-associated > Plants > Roots > Nodule | place: Mexico: Nepantla... | reverse complement strand
TTTCTAAGATTCATTTTAAATAATCTTAACTTTTCATTATATTTTAAATATTTATAAAATCTGTATTGTTTGTATTTTATATATTTTTAATATTAATCTTAAATTTAAAATATTTTCAAATATTAAAAATAATTTTTAAAATTTTAAACCTTTTATATATTTTATTAAATTATGAAAAATGTATTAATAATATTTATATTTGATTATATTATAAATAGTTAATTAATTAAATATTTATAATTTTATTCACATACATTTTATTAAACTTACTAAATAGATACAATACAAAATTTAAAAAACCGAACACGGGATCGATTTACAAAAAGCCGATTTCTAGCAGGGAATCGATTTCTTCCAGCAGCGAGGTTGATTTTGGTAAATAAATTAACATTTTTTTTTCATTTTTTATTTCTGGTTTATTCGAGAAAGAAATTTGTCCATAGCAGGCAGGTGACACGCCTCTGAGGCTTGCCAGCAAGCTGACGGTCCTGATTCAACACCAAATCACCTTTTGGACATCCAAAGATGAATCGGCCCAGCATGTTAAATTCCAATCATCATTCATTTAAACACCAAATTACTGTTAAATGGTCTTCATTCGTTGTTGCTGCTGCTTCTCGATGAGGTGAGGCATACAGTTACAGGAAAGAAAGAGTAAGTAATCTTTAAAGAAGAAAAAGAAGTGAAAGAGTAAATGGGAAGTGTATGGGTCTGTTACTTCCCTACCTGCACCATTCTTCCTTGTCGCAACTGCATTTTCTCTCCAACGCACCTTCTTCATCACTCCACCACTCTCTCTCTCCGCGCACGTGCTTCTCAATCCACCACCTCCGCGAGAACCAGAACAAGGTTTTCCCTCTCACTCACTCTCGATTTTTTCTCTTCTTTATTCAATTTCTGCGTTTCTTGATTCGCTCTCTTTGCGATTCAGAAGGAGTCGGAGAATCAAGACCGACGCCGAGATCTGCAACGATATCCGCGAATTTCTCGCTTCGGTTGGCCTTCCGGATGACCACATTCCCTCCACCAAGGAGCTTCTGCTCCACGGATGGTGCTTTCGCTTTCCTTCGAACCTCTGCGTTTTGTTTTCGCCTCTTGCGTTTAAGAATGAGCATAGTTAATTCGCGATATTCAATATTTTGCTTCTGAAATTCTGCAACATTAAAAAGGAATTGAGTTGTGATATTTTGTTTAGCTGAAATGCTAGAAAATTGCGAATCTCCTGCATGCATGCTGCTCTGCGTAAGTTTTCTTTTAATAAACCATCAATGTCATCCCTAATCTCCTTACTGATAGAGAGGAGAAAAAATAGAGTGGACTAAATGAAGATAATAAATTATGAGTGAAGACAGGTGAGAAATAAAATAGAAATTAAAATTGATGAGGGGAGAGTGAGAGAGATGGGTGTAAATCAGTTAGAATTATTACATTAGGTCTTACCAAATTCAATATTAATTCTCCTCTAAATTTATAATACTAACACCAACTTATTTCTATCCACTCAATGTTATTTCCATCTTAAATAGAAACTACACTAAATAGTTCCGGAGACTGGAAAAATCCTTAAAATTAGTCCTTGTACATCAAAACAATACATCGTAGGGACTGGATTGACAAATGTTTAATATTTTAATGACTACTTATAATTTCATTACTTTAGGGTAATACTTGAGCCACCGAATTGATGGTCTACTCTTTGTTTTATAGTTGGAGGTTGTTATCTATTTTTATTAGCCTAGTCTCCTCTGTTTATAGGAATGACCTGGCAAATATTGTCAGAAGGAGAGGGCATAAACAGATTCAGGAACTTCTCACTAGCAGCTTATTAAAAGCTGACGCCGATTTTTTAAGTGCTGAAACTAGTTTAAACGAGAGATTGGACGCCGCAAATGATTTTGAAGATCCCTTAACAGGTCAATTAAATTTCTTCTTGATGAATGGGTATTATTTTGTGTTGCTAACGACTGATGACTTAATCTAATGCAATTTAAAGGTCAGAATGAAAAGGTGGACAGTTTAGTCGACAATGTCGAAACATCATCAGAGTATTTTCTGGGAAGTAGTTTGTATGTTGACTCTTCTTCAAGTTCAGGTGAAGGTATTGACATCGTGGAAGAAGCCTTGGCAAATTTGACCATAGAGGATGGTCTAAGAGAGGTCAAAGATCATGCTGAAGTGGTAAGCAATGCGACAAAGGAGAATTTCTACCCAACTGAAGGGACTATTGTGGATGATGATTCCGATAGCCTTTATCCCAAGTTCAGTAGCCAAAGTTCCATCATGCCTGCAGAAATCTCTGGTGAATTACCGTTTGAGACAGTGTCTTCTGGAAATTCCGAGTCTGAGGATAGTTTAGTGGGAAAAACAGTTGGACAGTCAACCTTGTGGACGGAAAACCATTCTGGCACTTCATTTAATGATTCCGATCTTGGTGCTGAAGAAAAAGAGTTTGATGATTTGGAGCAAAAGGACTTTGGTGCATCAGAAGGTCAAGATGATGACAATGATGATATTGTTGAAAATGTTACCACAATTTCTGAAGTTTCCGTTAGGGAAAATTTATCTGGTGATGGCAGACTTGATTCAATTGTTCATTCTGCTGACAGCAGTGCTACAAATCTTGACACTTTGGCCAACATATCTTTGAAGGAAAAGGTTGCAAAATTTATTCAGAATGGAGATTTGGACCCAGTTGAAGGTAATTTCTAATTGTAGTGTTGTATTGTTGTTAAAATTATGGGGTTTTAAATATAGAGGAAGAGAGATGAAAGAAAATGAAACACTGAATTGATACTAAGGTACTATAGGGAGGGAGATAAAAGAAAATGAAACACTGATTTTGATATTAACTGAGATGTATTGCATTGTATTGATGTATTTAATATATTCACAAAACACAGAACACTAACCCATATATGTGCTAATCATATTCCTAACAAATTTGGGAAACAAAATCATCACAAGGAAATATATATGAGAAGATATATTCATATACTCTAACTGTTATCATAAATGGCTACAGTTATGAGTTTGACAGCAGTGATTTCCGATTTGAGTTTCATCATGTTTAGTAAAAAGAAAACAACGACCAAAAAAATAGAAAACCTTACCTCAAAATTTATCTCTAAATGATGGCTACTAAATTTAGAAAAAAAAAAAATCTTTGGCAACAAGTGACTATGCTTTAGTCAAACCCCTTCTAATGAACAGATAAAGTCAGAATATTTTCTTCGTTCGGTGCAAATTTTATGTACACTTTCTTTTTTTCTCTTTTTGACAATGCCCCTACTGTTTGATTCTTAGATCATGTCGCTGGAATTTCAGTTGGGGATGATACTCAGGAAAGCAAGGATAATATTAAATCAGAACTTGATGAGTATATTCCGCCGCCAGGTAGCAGTCCTCCTCAAGATAATAATGTCATGGCTCATGGGAACTCGTTGACATCCAAACTAGATCCATCTGGACCGTTGGATTTTGATAAGCCTCTTTGGTCAGTATTTTATATTGTGTGGATGCTAGTAACCAACTGGGACTATGGGAAGTCCATTGATGTTTTCATTTGAACTGAACCCCTCCTTTTTTCTGCATTCAAATCATATATAGGGATGATGACTTGCCACATGAGGATCTAAGTACTCATTTTGACCAGGACGCAGATACTAAGGTCATTTTGTGTATAAATATCCCTAAATTCTATCTCAATGTTCAGCTTCTTGTGATCTTAATTCATTTTACTTATTCTGATTATGCAGACTCCAAAATTGCAAAACGAAACTGAGATAAATCATCTCAAGTTCATGCTGGTAGTAATTATTTAAAAGTCTCTTTTGTGGTTTAGATGTTAATAAAGCTAACTATTTTTTGTTTAGAATATTTATGAATATATCCTGTTATCACACTTTTCCTCTTCCTTTTGGAAATGTTTCAGTCTCAGAAGGAGTTGGAACTGGCACGGCTGAAGGAACAGATTGAAAAGGAAAAGGTAAATGAGTAATATCTGAAAACTGGCACTACGAGATGTGTGTATATATTGCTAGATCCTACATTGGCTAGGTGCTAGAGTACTTGCTATTTGGGCACTCGTCCTTTCTTGGACTAGCTTTTACGGTTGAGTTTGAACCAATCCGTGCTCAATTCTTATGTATATTTTCTGGCATCAGCCATGTTAGTTCTTAGCATCAAAACGACATTTCTCTGGACTTTGGCCACTTTAATTCACCAGGTTAAACAAGTACATTTCTTAATTCATTTTGACAGACCTAAGAGTAAAGATTATAGAAAGACAGAAACATGTGTGCCTGAACAGTGATTAAGAGAGACTAAGAGTGAGAGGCAACATCAAGTGTAACAGGGAGAAATAGATGACTGTAAAGTATTTTTTTTTTAAGGACTACCTCTTTGGATGTCTCCCTATTTGATTTTACTCTAGTTTCAGTGACAGTAAAAAGTGTGAAAAATAATTCTGTGATGGAATGAAGTCCTGTTTGCTTAATGTGTACATATGATCCTCTCCTTCAAGAGATAACTTTGTAAAGATTCTCTAACCCATTTTTATTACGTTTTTAATAAGAGTACCAAAGGATGTACTTGGAAGAATATGAGGAATTAAGGAAATTGCCTGATTCGTATGATAGGCCCATGAAAATATATCATTTTTACATGTTGATGAAGAGTTGACCCAATTTGAAGATAACATATAAAGTCTAAATCCACACGATCTAGAAGAAGGAACGATGGATTGAAGTTTAAGTAGTTGGGCTAAATAATTGCTTAAGCCCATTTTCATAACTTTTAATGTGATTTTCGTATTTCTTTTTATTTAAATATTTCAGATGTCTTTTAAGATGCTCTAGGTCAGTTTTTTAGTGTTCTTAAGCTTCCTAAACTAAACCATAATGATAAGTAGTTGGGTAGTGAGGAGTCAATTATAGTAAAAAACAAGTGTTAGTGGGAGTTTAAAATAAGTGCGTGGGAATTTATGTGGAATTTAGAGGGCTTACATGATTTTGCCTATAAAAGGATGTAACTCTAATGCAATGAGAAATATATGAATTTTGGAAGAAAATTAAGTTTTCTCTTTTGTGAGAACTTCATGTACTTTTCTTCTTTTAGGAAAATTTTATGGAGTTATGAGTTATAAGAACTCAAATATGATCTTATCACGAATATCAGAACATCTAGTTCTATATCAATTAGTATTACATGCTCAGTGGAGTATTTTAGTGTTAGAGTATTCAGTTTTCCCTCCGTAGAATGGTGGGTTCCCAATGGATTTGAGTACTCATCACCCTTATCCTATAATGAAAAGCTTTGAATCCGATTTTTGTTAGTGTCATAACCGCAAGTCGTTTCTAGGGACGGTGATAATCCGATATCACAACATGTGTGAAATGTTTTGCTTTTAAAACTTGAATAAGTGTAGCTCAATCTGAAGTTGTGTCACACATTTGACAAAATTCAACATATTTTTGTTAGTGTGGAAGTGTTAACAAGATCATAGCAAACTAGAAGCAATTGAACGTTCAGCCTTTCTCTCATCCTGTTCTTCAATATAAGACTTATTCCATAATCCATACAACTCAGTTACATGTTATTGTTGCTTTCAGCTTGCTTTGTCTGTCTTGCAAACCAAGGCAGAAGAAGAAATCAGCAAAGCCCGAAAACTTATATCCGAAAAAGATGTAGAACTACACTTTGCTGAAGAAAGTCTTTCAGGACTCAAGGAGGTATTGTCTCTGTCTTCTTGTTTACTTGTAATCCAGTAATGTATTCGGAGCACCTTGCATTCTTGAGCTAGTGGTTATCTTTTCTAAAATTTTAAGCAGTTTTGGTAGGAATATTGCTTATGAAATTGATGAGTAATTGTTTTAAATTATTCAAACATTGGATTAGAACATTCAACATTTCCTATGGTTGCAAAATATGTCTTGAGTATCGCACCATAAAACCACCTGATCCCTGCCTTTATAGAGTCGTGATCTACTTTTGCAAAAAGAATAATCAAAGTTGGTACCATCTACGAAGTTAAGTTTCATATGAAAAAACACTTCAAGCGCCATATTTAATTCTGTGCTCAGGGGTGGCTGCTGTAGTTTTAATGCTCCCTTTGTACGCAAGATTTTCGTATCTGTCCCTGCATATACTATAGTTCATATGAAACTGTATACACATTCCTTGCAATGTAAGCAAAGGATGTACCAGAAGCATCAACTTTGCGGGCTGTTGGACAAGGGCTGTTGGACAAGGAAAGTATAACTGAGAATGTATGTCTGCTGCTCTTGGATGTTCAAATATAATTGGATATTATGAAAATCTATAGTTGAATTAAAGTGTTAATCCAGCTATGTGGTTGTCTGCTTCAATGAATGCGTGATGACAGGAGTGTGTTTTTTCACGTGGAAGAGAAGGTTCTATTTGATCCCGTATATGGTGTATTTGGTAATCAATATGAACTAATGACTTTATATCCAAAAAGATGAAAAATAGATTATTTAGATTAAAACTTGTATGCGTGGTGATAGTTCTGTTGCAATATATTCCAGGTTCAGATTGAGTTCTGTGGTGATGGTGACATTGTGGAGGTGGCTGGTAGCTTCAACGGTTGGCATCACCGAATAAAACTGGATCCCCAACCGTCAACTAGTGCTATAGACCTTGGGGGATCAAGGTTCTATTAGTTACTTTTAATTGATTACGTATTTATGTCATCATTCTGTCCTTGTTGATTACGTATTGTTTGTTGATCATACTAGAGGAAATGTGTAGAAGATTCTTTGTTAGATGCCGATTAGTGTTCAGGCTAAAATTGGAAGCATCATTTCAATGATTTGTTACTGGAATCATCCTATGTTATCTAGGATACAGAATGAAAAACCCTTTGCATATCGTCATAAAATTATATTAGAAAACTTGTCTTAATAAATAATATTGATATATGCTGTTCAATGTAATAATGTCCAGGAGTTCCAGATTTTGGTCAACAATACTGTGGCTTTATCCTGGTGTATATGAGGTATGTACACGTTCAACGATACTAATTAGAATCAGTAATAATCAGAGTCAGCAGCGTTCTGGTTCTCTTTCCATTTTTTTCCTTTTCGATTATGGGCTTTATTTTGTTATTATGTCTCTTTGTTTGGTAGGGTAGCAGTTGTAATAGGTTGTTGGGTGGTTTGTCACCTATTTGTTTCTGTTAGTTACCTTTTTTACTCGTAAAGCATAAATACTTCCAGATGATTTAATAACTGTATTTCTTTCTTGTAGATAAAATTTGTTGTTGATGGCAAATGGATGACAGATCCTCAAAGGGAGTCGGTAACAAGGGGTCACATATGTAACAACATTCTAAGAGTAGATAGATAGTGCATTATGACTCAAGTCAATTGTTAGATGTATATAAAATGGTAAGCCGATGGTTTTCATCTTGATTGTTCTTAATCATCAATATAAAAATGTTGAGATACACTGGAAATTACCGAGTCGAACTATGGATTTAAGTTAAAATTGAAAATCGTGGATGTGCAACATTCTAAGATTAGATTACTGATATATTTAGATATTTAATTATTGCCTTGTTTTTTGTCATTATTCAGTCAGGGCTTGCTTGCACTTATGTTAATTTCAGCATACTCTTATAACTTCTTAATTTTTATACAATACAGAATTTTTGTTTGATTTTTTCCAGTGTCCTAATATTATTATGAACTACTGTAGGGTACATAAAGATTGAAGAAAATGGTTTGCTGTGAATTTCTAAAATTACCACGCTTTACAGCTCATGGACCAGGAGGGGTGAGACGCAGGAATGAGCAGAATCTTATTGAGTGTCGTTTTCTACCGTCCTGTTTGTACATTTGTCTCTAAAATTAGAATTAGGTTTTTCTTGCTTCTGTTATTCTTTTGGTGGTTTTGGTTGTCAAAGCCACACTCACAAGAACCAGGATGAAAATTCTTTTTGCCGAGCTCTGTAATTTTTACACGTGATATTTGATGACTTGCTACGTTTTCAAGTTGGCACGAAAAAATCGAGAGGAATTGAAGCGAAATATCAAATTATTATTTGAAAAAGGTTATGGAGGGAAGGGCGTATTTGCATGGACTTAGTTCTTATCACTCGAGCTCCAAGGGGGAACAGCAACCGGAACAACCCCTTCATAATCATAATGCGGTGATGAAGGATACATTTAATAAGGTTGAAATATAAAATTTGGTGAGGCTTCAAGAAAACTAACTAGAATTTCTATAGAAATTAAAACCTTCAACCTTTCCAGGCAGATTGTCTGATTCTTCCTCACTTTGCAATTTCTCCTCCCTTATTTTGAATGTACTTCTCTTCTCTTTGAATAGATAGGAAAGAAAAAGGTGGGCCATATGGTAGATTAAAATAAACAAACCAGAAACAAGTAAAAAATAATTAGACTGAAAATTTGTCTTTTAGTCAGATATAAATAGAAAAATGAAATTAAATGTATTTAAAAATTGATAGAACCTTGATAATTGATTTGATAAATTTGATAATGGATTACAGGAAGCCCAGTTAGAGTCAATTTTCTGTCCAAAAATTATACGGAAATAGAAGAAAGTGTGAATTTCTCACTTCTTTTCTTCTTTCTTTTCCTACTATCTGTATCATATCAAACGAACCTAAAGAGACATTTTAGAGAACAGAAAGACCCAGATTTGCGACCCCTAAAGTTTGTGCTGTGCTTGCTCATAAAGACAAGCAACGGAAAAATGGAGGAAGGAAGAAGGAATGAGTCAACAAGAAAGAAGATGAAAACATGCTCAGTTGAACATAAGACATGCTCAACCACAGTGAACACATTGTGTACCTCTGCTTCCTTCACTATGTGTTAAATCATACAAGTTCACAATTTTAACAAAATTAAAGTCAAATTTAAGTTATTTTTAATTTGAATTATTTCATTTTTTAATATTCTATTTGTGTAAAATAATTCAAATTTATTAAATTTTAATTTTTACAAAGTGCTTGAATTATGATAAATACAACAAGATTATTTTAAATAAAAAATATTTAGTGATTAAAAATATCAGTTTGATGATGTTTATTTGCAGATATTGACTAAGATTATTTTTCGACTAAAACGTGTGGAGATATTTTTAATTGAGGTCAGACATATTAATATTAACGTAGATTTTTTTCTTTAATGGTGGCTATATTAATTTTGATTGACATTGGTGAGAGATATTTTTTTGACATTGTTGGTAAATAAAATACTTTTCCTATTTTATTTTAATAATGGCAAACAAAATTTCCTGAATCACATTTATAAAAAAAATTCTTAGTCGAGATTGATAAAATTTCGTGTTAACGTTAGAGAGAAAGATCATAATAGACTTTGAATAAAATAATTGTTAAAATGATATAATATTATTATTTTTGATAATGGTAAACATATTTGAACTTAATATTATTAGATGCGTTTTGTTTCAAATCTTTTATGTTTTGTTTAGTGTATACGTGATTTGATAGTGAATCATTATATTTCTGAGTTTTTACTTTAATTTTAAATTATTGAAAAATTTTGGTAGTTCGAAGTTATTTTCGTATTGTTGACTTTTTCAAATTCAACAACTTCTTTAGTAGAATGTAATCTATTATTCATGTGTTTGGTCATCTTTTAGTATATATGATAATCAATGTGTGACACTTTGACTATTATAATGCGTAGTCATACAATCTTCTACAATATTCAACTCTCTTTACTGTCTCTTTCAACTATATTGCCTTTTTTTACCTTTTTATGAGTTTGATATTCTCATTTTGGATAGTAGATAAAGTTATCACTGATAATAAATTGACTTCTCAACAAACTGAAGGTTCAAATAATGTGAAAACATACCCATAAAGCATCTTTATGGTATCAACATTTCTGCATAGTCTGCATCTGCAAACCCTTTAACAACATTCCTACTGTGGGTAGACCGTCTATACACTAGATTAGATTATGTCATTCCTTTCACATATATCAACACCCACTTCAAACTCTCTTAATGAGCACATTTAGGATTTGCCATGAATATGCTAACCACACTTATAACATATGCCAAATCTACTACATATTATCACATACATTATGCTCTTCACTTCATTAGCATATGGAATAATTTTTATCTCTCTCCTATCTTTCTTAGAATTAGGAAGTTCAGTAATTGAGAGCTCCATATGATGACCCAAAGGTGGCCCATAGACTTAGATTCGTGTATCCTAAACCTTTTAGTCATGTTCTTCAAATATCCTTGTTGAGATAGATGCAATTATCCAACCATCTGATCCCTTTATATGTTCATCTTAGTGGTTTGGTTTAGGAGACCAAGATCTCCATTTCAAACACCAAACTTAATTTTTTTTATTTCATTTTCATTTTGATTGATTATAAGGATAGAGCAAGAACATACACCAATATTCTTTTGTCAAAACATAAAAACAAATATCAAAACTGCTTCTCTAAAACTTTGTCTCTCTTAGAAAATTATCAAATCTCATGTTTTATTTCTTTGGACTCTATTTCAAATCATACAAACATTTCTACAAAAGACACATCTTTTCCTAATTTCTATAAACCCTTAAACTACTACGTATAGACATTATCCTATAAAATTCTATAGAAAAAAGTTGTCTTTATCTCTAACTGTAACACTAAATTGTACTAACCAACACTTAGCATCAAAATCCTTATTGAAAAATAAAGTTTTATCATAAATGAGAAGATTTTATTATAATTTATCTACTCCACTTGTGTGCAATCTTTTATCATTAGTCTTGTTTTGAATATTTTTTTTTTCACATTTAATATTCCTTTTTCTCAAATACTCACATAATTTAAAAATTGTGATACTAGCTTATCACATCCTAACATCCTAATAGTTTATGCTTTCCTAATTCGACCAAATGTTATAATTTCATCTTATCATATATCATCTTATTTGTGTGATTATTGTTAAAGCATAATAAGCATTTCTTTTAAAATCTTTATCATACTTTATTTAATTTTGGTTGTTAAACCTATAAAATCAAATATCCGATTGATAAAAAAATTTCTCTTGAATTCTAAATAATACCTTATTTGACATGTGAAAGCAAATTCTAAGTTATTCATAAATGGCAAGTTGATGATATAATTAGTTGTAATAATTGTACGATTATAATATGATATTGTGCACATTTTTAAATAGAGTATTATTTATTTATCTCCCAAAAAAGGGAAGAAAGAAGCGTGTGGTGGCCACGCGGAGAGGCATAGAGTAGTAGCTTCCATCGCATGGTATAGCTTTGCATTTGACATAGTAGGCGTGTCTCTTTCCACACCTTTCCACTCCCTATTCCTCTCGAGATCATATCTGCTACTGCTTCACCTTTCCCTCATTCTCACACTGCAACACCACATTGCTTCTTTACAAAAATGGCCATGGCAGTTGCTTTCTCTCTCTCTTCTCCTTCCTCAGCTCTGTTCCAGTCCCGCCACTCCTTCTCCAAGTGTCTCGCATCAAAGCAAAACTCGCCCCTCCAACTGGAACCGATCAAATCCAGAGACAACACCCAAATCACCCTCCACTCTTTCTCTCCCTTCCCATTGCTCTGCGCCGCTGCTCTCTTACCCGGAGGTCAACGCTTCCAAACATTTCTCTACTTTTGCTTTTATTCCTATTAATCTATCATACCAATTTCTGCTATCTATCAACAGCTGAAGCCGTGGGTTCCGTTTTTGGGCCTTTCGTTGACCTTGTCAAGTCCTGGAATCTTCCAGATTGGCTCGTTCATTGGGGTCACCCTGCCAACATGGTAACTAACAATCATCACTTCTCACAGAATAAACAAAATTAGAACGAAAAACTTAAATTAATTTCTCTTTAATTAGTAGAACTTATAGTCTAATTTTAGTCTTTTTTTTTTTTTTTTTTTTTTTGGGTGTTTGTTAAGAAAGTTTTTTTTTTTTTTGTTTTTTTTTTTTTTTTTTTTTGGTGTTTTTTTTTTTTTCTTTTGTGGGGTGTTTCTCTTTTTTGTGTTCTTATATACTAATTTTTTTTTTTTTTTTTTTTTTTTTTTTTTTGAGGATGCTTGTGAAGAAAGTTAGTTTGTTAATGGATTTTGCTATTTTGACCTTCAGGCAGTTGTGCTCTTTGCCATGGGTGGCTATGGCACCTATCTGGGATTTCGGATTCGGTATTCTGATAATGTGGTATGCTGTTCAAATCCTTTCCCGTTTCATTACTTACTGTAGGTTTTTTATGTTTTGAATATTTTGCAGGAGGAAAAGGCTATGGCTAAGGATTTACATCCTAAGCTTTTAGCTGGTATGTTTTTCTTCTTTGCTCTTGGAGCTACTGGGGGAGTAACAGCTCTACTCACTTCGGATAAACCCATTTTTGAGAGGTCATTTTTTCATCTCCTACCTTTTTTGTTGTTGTAAGGTTTGCTTATTCATTTTCAACTGCAAATAAAACGAAGGAGAATCATGTTGCTGTGTTTATGTTCTGTTGTTTGCACGCAGCCCTCATGCTGTTACAGGCGTCATTGGCCTAGCTTTGTTGACAATACAAACTATATTGCCCTCACTCTTTGAGGTAATTAATCTGTTACTTGGTAGTAGTAAACGCTGAAGTTTGTTTTATCAAATGAGTTTATAAATGAAATTAGAGCTGTCTTGTTTTGAGCATTGTAAAGTAGCAAGTAAACCAAATTAATTCATGAACGGAATTATAATTTATAAGCCTTATATCACTCCATTTGTTTGTCCTTCTTACTCTGGGTTTCTTGAAAATGATGTGCAGGGAAATCCCGGACTAAGGAATGTTCATGGTATCTTGGGTAGTGGTATTATGACACTTTTTCTAGTTCATTTTGCCCTTGGACTTCAATTAGGATTTAGTTACTAATTGCGGCTTCCATTCGACCTGTATTGTTATGTTGAGTTTATTTATTTTAATTATGGTGTATATTCTTTCCTGCACAGGTTCTTAGTTTCAATTGTGAAATCTGATTACCATGATTTTTTGTTCTACACTCTATCATTTTGTTTTTAAAAATAGTTCAGAGATTGGTTACTTATCCACACATTATTTACGGAAAACATGGCTACATTTACAACCTACCTCAGAACTCACGATGAGAGAGGAGGATATTGTAATGAAGTCAAGAAATGAAGATAATGGTGAAGTATTCCAGTCGCATCAGCCCTGTTCAACACTTTGATCCCAGTAATTTAATAAGCAAATTGCCAATGAGGTAGTGGTTCTTCAGAAAGATTTCCAAACCTAATGTTAGCAACACTGCTTGTGAATAATAACTTGGTCCACAGCGACCCCGGCCACAATTTCACGATATTATTGGGCTACACTCTCGGAGATGGCAAGACCATATCAGTAATAATAACTTGCCACATTCCACATTTTTAATGCCTTTTGTGTCTAGCAAATAAATTTTTGTATTGTCATTGAGCATTATTATCCTTAATTAAAATATGTTCAATCGCAACCAGTCTGAATTTTTAAAACTTAGGTGCCGTGGGTGGGGATTTTGCACCTACGTACTACATTAACTATATATATTCATTTGGTTTTTATTACTCTTACTGTAAAGGGGAAACCATTGACTTGATTACACTTATTAACGTGATAAAATGTATTTTATAAAATTGTTTTCTCCCTATTTTATTTTTAAACAAATCGAATTAAAATTTATTCTATTTCTGTGTCTTAAATACTTTTATCAATTCAAATGTAGGGGTAAGTGACTAAAGTGACCCTAGACTTTAAAGCAATGTGAGAATGCCATTTTAGGACTATGAAAATGTAAACAACAGTTTCACAATTAGAAAGAAAACATGTGTTATAAATGGAAAAATAATTAAATTAGACACGAAATAAGAGAGAGAAGGAGAAGATGGAGCGAGTCTTTCGTCTACGTAATCTCTCTCTCTTTGCCTCTCCTCCCAATATATGTACATATAACACTATCCATCTCAGCTCTTCCTCTTCCTCTTCGATTTAGCATCTCATTTTCCCTAATTCACCACCAAAATAAACACGGTATGCATCTCTCTCCCTATTCTCAATTCAATGCATGCTCTTTATCGTTATTCTTTCACTTTTTCCATTTTATTAATCGCGTTTAGATCTCACATTTCGTTTCGTTTCTGTGATAACCGAATATTCATATCGATAATTGTTAATTATTTTACAATGCCAATTCGAACTGATTGCAAATTCGAAATTACGAATTGGAACCTGCTCTGCGACGCCTTTGATCCTGGTTGGATCGGGCACTCGCGGGTCCGCGACGTGTGCGATTGTAGGTCACGTTAGAATATGAGACAATGCCGTTTCTGTATCCAATCACAACTAACTCATATTTAGCTATAATTTGATATTAAGAATAAATAGTATATAGTAAGAACATTTGCATATCATTATCTAATTGCATATCATAGTTATGACAATGTATGATGGATTGAATTTGGTTGGAACGACAGTATAAAAATTATCCCTTTTGTCAATATAAACCTAAATTGGAAGTGTATTTTTTTTTTATCGGCTAAATTTAGTATTTGGATTTCCATTGAGTTTATAGAAGTATTTTACTTTCAGTATACCAAATTCTTCCTTCTGTATTTTGTATACTAGAATTTGTTATTGTACATTGAAATTTGTAAAAGTAATCTTTAAACTTCAATCTAAAGCTATCCTATTTATTATTATTTTTACTCACAAATGTAGGCTATTTAGATACTTTCTTAATTCTATATATCACTCCATGATAAATATTTAAAAGCACCTGAAGGAGTTCTTAATCATTATTTTAGTTACGCATGTCTAGGAAATATTATTTCTGAAAAATAAAACACATCTACATAAAATGTTTCCTTCAAAAGCTAATCTAGACTCAAATTAACGTGGTTTAGCGGTATATGTGTGAATTATTTTCTTTCCCTTGCGGTAGACTCGTCTTCCTTGCTGCACTTTTGAGGAACTTTGATGATTTCGTTGAAATATATGCACTAGAAGTTGCCTTTTCAATTTCAAGTTAATTTCTTTTAACCGAGTCAATTGCCATGAACGTAATGCACCGCACTTTTTTATTTCAACAACAGAAATGGAAACCTTCCTCTTCACCTCAGAATCTGTAAACGAGGGCCACCCCGACAAGATCTGTGACCAGGTTTCTGATGCCATCCTCGATGCTTGCCTGGAGCAAGACCCAGAGAGCAAGGTTGCCTGCGAAACCTGCACAAAAACCAACATGGTCATGGTCTTTGGTGAGATCACAACCAAGGCCAAGGTGAACTACGAGAAAATAGTTCGCGACACTTGCCGAGGCATTGGGTTCGTGTCTCCTGATGTTGGTCTCGATGCTGATAAGTGCAACGTTCTTGTCAACATTGAGCAACAGAGCCCTGACATTGCCCAGGGAGTTCACGGTCACTTGTCTAAAAAGCCCGAGGAAATTGGAGCCGGTGACCAAGGCCACATGTTCGGCTACGCCTCAGACGAAACAGCTGAACTAATGCCACTCACTCATGTGCTTGCTACCAAACTTGGTGCCAAGCTCACGGAAGTGAGAAAGAACAAGACATGCCCGTGGCTTAGGCCTGATGGTAAAACCCAAGTGACTGTTGAGTACAGGAATGATGGTGGGGCCATGGTCCCTATCCGTGTGCACACAGTCCTCATCTCAACCCAACATGATGAAACCGTCACAAATGAGCAAATCGCCAAGGATTTGAAAGAGCATGTGATAAAGCCTGTGATCCCAGCTGAATACCTGGATGACAAGACAATCTTCCACCTCAACCCTTCAGGTAGGTTTGTGATTGGAGGACCCCATGGAGATGCAGGACTCACTGGGAGGAAGATAATCATTGATACCTATGGTGGGTGGGGTGCTCATGGTGGAGGTGCCTTCTCAGGGAAGGATCCAACTAAGGTTGATAGGAGCGGTGCATACATTGTTAGGCAAGCCGCAAAGAGTGTGGTAGCTTCAGGGCTTGCACGTCGTTGCCTTGTGCAGGTTTCCTACGCAATTGGAGTGCCTGAGCCATTATCTGTGTTTGTGGATACCTATAAAACAGGGAAGATTCCCGACAGTGATATTCTGGCTCTGATTAAGGAGAATTTTGACTTTAGGCCTGGAATGATTTCCATCAATCTTGACCTCATGAGAGGAGGCAGCTTCAGGTACCAGAAGACTGCTGCTTATGGGCATTTTGGAAGAGATGATCCTGATTTCACATGGGAGAAAGTGAAGATGCTGAAGCCCAGTGCCTGATTGATTGGGCTTGGTGGTGTTTCTTGAGATGTCATCGTAATCATCTTTCTGATCTCAGTGTTAGGAAAATAATAAAGGAGCTTCCGTGAGTACATACTTCATTTAAGATGTATTTTTCGGCTTTGATGAGAAATTAGGAGCAGAAACGTGCTGTCCTAACTGGAGGCGTTCGCACAACAGGAGCATTCAGCTTTAGCTATCTACCGCTTTCCATTTTTGTTTAAATTTCTAATTCTTACTTTGTTTTTCTCTCCTTTCGATATTGATTGTTCTGCAACCAATCTTGTGTCGGTGGGATAAACGTAGAATGCCATTTATTTGATTCTTTTGTCACTTTTTTTTATCATGTTCTTCGAAATCGCAAAGGCTTCAGCAACTTTTTTTCTAATTTCTACAGGGTATAATGTTTAGGTTTTCATTCTGGCATTAGTAGAAATTGTTGGATGGTTCAAAAATGTCACATACAGAGAAAAGGTGCAAGCATTATATTTGGCTCAAGTGAGCCAACCCAAGATTGTCCATTACCAAGAATAGGTGGTGTTCCTTGCAAAGTCAGTGTTATTCTCCTGACTAATCTAAATATAATATATGTAGTTATATTATTTAGTTTACCTAAACAATTAATACATAATACATGTAACTAAGGAATTATTTCTCCTCGAGGTCGCATGATGATCCCAACCTTCTTAATGGGCACCTCAATTGTTTACACTGAATCTACACCTTCTCACTAATATGGCCTTCTCACTAATATGGTTATTGTATCTGTTTTTGTAAAAGTGGATTTAGTCATATCATAAATAATAATGCACGTGAATAATAAAATCGAAAACTTAATTTTAAAAACTTTTCTTCTCTAATTAGTTAAAGATTTATAACATGCAATATAAAAGAGATTAAAGATAAGAAGAATTTTAGTTTAGTTTGTTTATAAATGCATACTCTGTCCAATCCTTGATCAATCCGATTAAGTTTTAATAAGCAAACTAATGTTACAAAGATACAATTGAGTATCATTTAAACTTAAACCACTCTTGGTTTAAACAATCTAAGTATTATTTTAACACTTAATCATTATTAGTTAAACAATTCAAAACATAATTTAGATTTTAGTCAGTCATAAAGCCTACTAATCATTAACAGATATTTAATAAAATTACTTGAAATTTTAGATTAAAATCCTGAAAATATCTAGTGACAATGTTTAAAATTGGTTGAAGAGAATTCATGTGTTAGCTAGACTGTTAATCATGATTTTAGGTGTAAAAGATAATATCCCATTAGAAGTTTATTTTATACCATAAAATCACCTATGCAATTGCGATTTCAATTATGCAAATTGAGAGATTTTTGGAACTCATATATGTTGATTATAACAGTAAAGAAGCAAGATATTATCTCTTAATAATTTTTAAAAGCTAAATATTGAACACTTACTTCAACTGCTTATCAATTATAATAATTAATTTATTACTGGGAAAATCAAGGAGATCAAACAAGAATGAGAATCGAGCCACATTGGAATGACGCCACCTTCAATCAAAAATCTTAAAGCATTGGGTTTGTGGGTTTTCTTGTTTATATGTTGCTCAACTCTCTCAAGCCTACTCAATGTGACTTAGACTCACTCACAAACGATCCTCACTTGTACCGCCGTTTACACACTTAAACAGGACATGCTTGCCTGAAACCTTCGTCAGGAAGACTTTCGATACAGGGATCAAATTGTACCCGTTTGAGCCGGTTACACAAACCATCGACTCTGATATTGCTTTTCGGAAAAATCCAAGGAGGAAACACTGGGGAGAACAAACAAGAATGAGACAAGAGCCAATACAGAAGAGAATGACGTCATTTTCAACCCAAAACCTTAAGGCACTAAGTTTGTGGGTCTTCTTTCTTATATGTTCTCAACTTTCTCATTTTTACTCAATGTGAGACTTAGACTCACACTTGGATATCCAACAATCTCCCCTTCAAGTGAGAGTCCCTATTTCACATTGGTACACTCTCTCTTGGTCAGAAGCATTTTCAAACACGAGTATCTCACTCACAAACAATCCTCACTTATATTGCCGTTTACACACTTAAACCGAACACGCTTGCCTAAAACCTCTGTCAGGAATACTTTCGATACAGAGATCAAATTGTACTTATATGAGCCGGTCACCGTTCTCTATTTATCTACACACAACTTGCACTCATCCACCTATCTTATATTATGATAATTATAGTCTTCTTGACATAGTTGTTAAACTTGTGTTTAGATGAACTCACTAAACACGTAAAGATTAATTAACACATTGTTGATGAGAAGCTTCAACAGATTTTATGTGTTTGCTCCGTGTTTTAGTTTCTAATCAATTAGTTAAAATAATTACCGGAATAAAAAAGAATTCAATTTGTTTGGGTTAAGTACCTTAATTTCTTTATCTATATTTATCTTAATTAAAAAAACAAACTTGTACACCTCCATAAATAATTGGGTTTTCGATACAACTTCGGTTGAGTCATTCTTTTAAAGTCATGCACAAACATGTGGATGAATAGTTGAAATTGTGAGTTGTTGTTACCATTGACGGATTATGTTGGAATATGATATCATTTGTAACTTTATAGTATTGTAA
>Ga0123340_1001640_pt1 | contig 18926 bp, 16 predicted proteins | sample SirMexnodulemix_FD_89961 | JGI IMG/M metagenome (GOLD analysis project Ga0123340, IMG submission 89961) | Root nodule microbial communities of legume samples collected from Mexico - Siratro Mexico nodule mix | ecosystem: Host-associated > Plants > Roots > Nodule | place: Mexico: Nepantla... | reverse complement strand
GTACATGAGCAGGTGCAGATGCAAGTTTAGGAGCACCTTAAAGATGATATACTCTTAAATCGATCTCCTTTTGTCTTGTATATATGTTTTTGTTGTAGTTAAAGACTCTATGACCTTGAGATGATTTTCCTTTTGTTATGAGAATAGTTATACATAACTATGATGTATCTGAACATAGTACCTCAAACCTTAAATGGATGTTAATACTTGGTAACATACAAAAGTTATAGAATTTTTAGACTGTTACAATGTCTTACAAAAACTTAACAGAAAATCAATTAAAAATACTTAAATTTATAAAAAAAACCTAAAAGTAAATTTATATATTTAAAAATCTTATTTTTTTATTTTTTTCATAATTATTATTTTAAACTAAAGAAATTTTATTTTTACTCGTTTTCACGTAGTTCGTCGTGCTGCTAAGATTTTCGGATTTTTTTTATATTTACTATACATACAAATTAATCTAAAAACTAAAAAAAAAATATTATCTTGAGACGGAAGGGTGGGAAGGGTAAAATAGTCATTAAATAAAACCCTAGTATTGCTCCCATTTATTCGGTGAATGTGGTCTCCTTCCATTCGCTGACGATCAGAGGAAAACACGAAGCCTCTTTCCAAACCCTTCTTGGGTATTTCTCTTTCCTTTTTCACATGCTAAGCTACTTCACTTTGAGATCTACATTCTGTTACTTTCGATCTATTGCATGTTTTATTACTACCTTAATAATTCCCTCTTTTCTGTTCATGTTCTTATAATTTTCGTTAGTTCGTTATGTCCGCTTAGTTAGTAAGCTATAACCAATCATTTCGATTTGAAGTATCAGTGTCCCACAGTCAACTTAAAATTATTCCAAATTTTGTTTCATTTGCTTATGATATTCTTTGTAGATGTAGAATTTATCCGTGTGCATCTAGATCTTGGATTCGCAGGTTAAGTGAATGAATCATAGCAAGGCTATTAGAGAGGACAATAGTGTGGTTGATTTCTATTTTCTTTTAAAGAAAAAATTTTGGGAACAATTTTAAGATCTTGATAGATTTTGGATGGGAATTGCTGAGTAGCATGAAATTGTGTGGGAGAACACTTTTTAAATCTAAGAAGTGAGAAGGGAATCAACCACATCTGAGTTTTATTTTTGTTTTTCTTTCTTTTTTTCTGTCATTGCTGATGTGATTTTTGCTTAAATGTTGATAGGTAACCGTTTGAAGTGCAGCGATGGCGGATGGATTGCATTCACGGCATCCATCGGTAGTTCAGAAGTTATCTGGACAGTCTTACCTTCTGTCCAGGCTTGCTCCTAATAACTCCAGAAACTATTCTACCAGTGGTAGTTACGTCAATGGAGGCTTGCAGTCTTTGGGTTTGGTTCCAGTCACAGCACATGCGCCAGCTGAGAAAGGGGTGTCTGGATTTTTGGTGGATTTCCTCATGGGAGGAGTGTCAGCTGCCGTGTCCAAGACGGCTGCAGCTCCGATCGAGCGAGTCAAGTTACTTATCCAAAACCAGGATGAAATGATCAAGAGTGGTCGGTTGTCTGAACCATACAAGGGAATTGGCGATTGTTTCTCTCGAACCATGAAGGATGAAGGGGTGATTGCACTTTGGAGAGGAAACACTGCTAACGTTATCAGATACTTCCCTACTCAGGTGATTTTTCTTTCCTGGGAAGTTGGAATGTAGGTTAGGTTGTTTGATTTTCTTTATAATTTTAATCATGGGACATCTGATATATTGTTCACACTGTCTATGATGTCTATCATGTTTTATTTCACATGTACAAAACTCATACCTACTTATGTACCATTATATTTTTCCTTGGATCTATGCAGGATAAACATTTTATTTGCACTACACCACAGTAAACCCAGAGGCTATGTGTATTTGTTCTTCACATTGTCTTTCTGGAGTGTTGTTTATAGTGTTATTCTATTTTCGTAATAGGTTATGCTTTTTGGGAAAGGATTTTAGAAAATATATAGTCATAGCTCTCTTTAATTTGCATCCCTACTGTTACTTTTATTTGATTTTGATGTGAGGGATGAACATTTATATTTGGCATTTCGCTGTTTGGTTTGCAGTATCTATTTGTTATTTCTGTATCGTTAATGGTTTCTTTTGTTTTTTTTTTTTTTCAGGCTCTGAACTTTGCTTTTAAGGATTACTTCAAGAGGCTTTTCAACTTCAAAAAAGACAAAGATGGCTACTGGAAGTGGTTTGCAGGGAATCTAGCATCTGGTGGGGCTGCTGGGGCTTCCTCCCTCTTGTTTGTCTATTCATTGGATTATGCTCGAACTCGTCTGGCAAATGATGCCAAGGCTGCAAAGAAGGGTGGTGAGAGACAGTTCAATGGCTTGATTGATGTTTACAGGAAAACCATCAAGTCTGATGGTATTGCTGGCCTGTACCGTGGTTTCAACATTTCGTGTGTTGGAATCATAGTGTACCGTGGTCTTTACTTTGGAATGTATGATTCCTTGAAACCAGTTGTATTGGTTGGTGGATTGCAGGTAAACATAAAATTTGAATTTGAAATCTCGTCTGTTTTACTTCCTGGGTATTAACTACTCATTTTCTTCATTTCAGTTTCTTTTGGATTTGTGTTTTTTTAGTTTTATTTTGTGATACAAGCAACTATGTTAAATGTTGTTGCTACATATATGCTCATAGTTTTCTGGTTCCTTGATGTTTGTTGATGTGCCTAACGAGATTTGATTTACACAGTTTTCTAATGAAGCTATTCTATATGTTTTTATGTTTACTTACCCTAGTTATCCTTCTTGTTAACAGGATAGTTTCTTTGCAAGTTTTCTTCTGGGATGGGGAATCACAATAGGTGCTGGCTTGGCCTCGTACCCCATTGATACCGTGCGTAGAAGAATGATGATGACATCTGGAGAAGCTGTAAAATACAAGAGTTCTTTGGAAGCCTTCAAGATAATTATCGCGAAAGAGGGTACAAAGTCACTCTTTAAAGGTGCCGGTGCAAACATATTACGTGCTGTTGCAGGTGCTGGAGTGCTTGCTGGATATGATAAGCTACAGCTCATCGTGTTCGGAAAGAAATATGGTTCTGGTGGAGGTTAAGATACGATAATGACGACAATAACGATCTGGGACAGTGATGTTGTTTCCCCCCTGCATTTGAATAACTTCCATGAAAAATGGTTTTGAATTTTCCCCGAATATAGGGGCTTTAAATTAATCCTGCAAACTTGAGTTTTAGTTGGATATTACATGTGCTAAGCTTATAATCCGTGTAATATTTTTTAGACCTTTTGGTTGATGCAGTTGAAGTCTACTGTTTTATTTGTTCATGTTTGTGTTGAAGGTGTTAAGAGTCTAATGAAAGTTGCATGTCTTTGGCACGTTCAAATTTATTTGCTTTTTTATCATAGTGGTTTTGGTTCTACAAATTTCACAAAATTTGTTGGCCCCATACATACTCCTGCAGCATTTTCCCTCGTTTGGAATATGTGAGCTTCTTCTGCCAAAATTGGAAAATATTACGGTCATTGAACCGTTGTTGAGAAATTGAGATTGAGAAGCCTTCTTTGATCGAATTTCGTCGGAAAATCTTCTGCTATTTCTTCCTTTTGTATTATTAGTATTCTTTTCTCTGTTTAATTTTAAAAGATAATTTTAATCTTATGCATCTATCTTTTTAAAACTTCAAAAATTTTGATTATATTTTTAGCTTCCCTCAATTCTTATATATTTAATTTATTTTTCATAAATAAGAGAACATTGATAATGAAGTCACACGAAGGAATTAAAATTATCGTTTTTAATATAAGCTACAAAATGAATTATAATTAAAACTATCTTTTTTAATATTATGTACAAAACCAATTTATAAGTTTTCAAGGACTAGGAGAGTTTATTCTAGAAAACTAGCTATGAAGTGAGAGTAAAACACTTAAATAATCCATCAAATATACTATATTATATTCAATATAAAATTAAGATAACTTACAATAACTAAGCCTCAATTTTAGCATTATTCCTGGGACTCAGTCTTGACAATTTTTCATTTTATGCTACTTGGTGACACTTCACCCAACTTCTATTGCTCAAAACCATCCACTAATGATTATCCTCCAAGGTAATGTTTTCCAAGATATCGACAACCAATTTTGATATTAATTGATAAGCAGAGAAGCACTTGAGTAAACCACCCCTAAAAGATTAGCTTTTGATGGTAGATTCCCCAATGTTTGATTGTTTATCAATTTAGAGTTTTCACTGAGAAAGCTATCACCAAAAAGGAAGTCGAATAAAGTGTTTAAGGGTAAAAGTTATTTAGATGTAAACTACCAGAAACGACATTATGATAAAGACTTGTCTTGTAAATATCATTACAAAAGTGTCAATACAAAAGACAAAAAAAAGATATATGACAAGTAACCAAGGATGAAATTAAATAGATTATCACCTCTTAGCTAGTTACGTACATTTTTTTTATTACAAATTTATTAATACAGATCATGGATAAGCATTAAAAAAATACTGAAATATGAAACTTCAAACCAATGTGAGAGCTTATTTAATAAAAGTTTCTTATAAAAATTTTTACCAATAAAAATATTATTTTAATATGGATCTCATGAAATATGATTTCCTTAAAATGAAAAAGAATTATTTATATAGTAAACATTCTTTATTTTAAAGAATTTCTACATTAGTATAATATTTTTTATTGATAAAAAACCGGTATAGAAAAATTCCATAGAAAATGCTCTAACACAGTTTATGGAAGTCTTGTTTCTGTCCAATGCAAACTAAGCATGTATTTATTTACGATGCAGTCATGCAGTCAAGTAGCAACAATTTTAGGATTGCCATTGGACTAAAAAGATATGACAAACGACTAAAAAGTCACCATAACTTCATGTTGGACAGTAACAAAGGAAGAATAAGAATAAATTTTGTATTGAGAAAAAAATACAATTAATGTTCATGGCCCTTCCAAATTATTTACATACACTCGGCACTGGGATAAGGTGGCAAAATAAAATACAAAATTTGTATGAGCAGAAGAAACATTGAGTCCTGAACATGAGAAGAAAAGGTTGACCACCAAAGCCCGTGTGATTTCACTTCTGTGATAATATTAAATGTAAAACTTGGTCACTTAAACATATGCTAGACTATGAAGTTGAGCAGAGTCAGTTGATCCTATTGACATAGAGAGTGAAGAAAGGTCTCTAGGCAGGGGGTAGAGGGCGCCGGCAAGTTGGACACTCCATCTTTATATCCATCCATCTTTGCAAACAGCCAAAGTGGAAGAAATGATCACAAGGTGTCACCTGTGTAACACTCTGAATTAGAATAGCTTCATGTTGTAAAAGTGTAATTTGCATTGACAAAATGATGGTTATATACAAATTCTTCTAGTCAGTCTTTTCAATGTTTATAGTAATTCCCTTAACATTGGTACTACATGATATAACGTGTTTTTTGGATAACAAGAAGTGTCAGTGTAATTCATTTCAAACCATTAAAAGGGTTACTATAAGGGTTAAAAAGATGAGGGTATGGTATGCAATATTAAGAAAAGAGAGCAAGTGTTAGAGTAATTTATTCATGTTTATAATCACTTACCATGCAATCATTAGATCGCTGGGAAAGATCAATGGCTGTCATGCAAATCACACAGTCTGTAGCCTGTCTTGTTTCCTGATCAAACCTCCTATAATAGCTGTATTTCTCAGGGAGAATCTGCAAGCCATGAAGATAAAAGAGTCATGCAAATTCAGAATGATAAAAGAAAACAAAAATGCTGGATGATGATTTAAATTCACTAAGGAAAGCCTAGAACCAGACTCCAAAACGATGAGGATAATGTAATGTTATTACTCTTTGTAACATAATCATGGTTAGGGTCAAGGATGTCTATGAAATGCTTCAAATTATTAAAGGAACCTTGGTTACAACTAAATATACAATAACAAGTATTTTCCCAATAAATGGGGCTTGGTACATGAAGCAAATGATGCCATGCTTGGTTCAAGCTCAGGCTTTTATAAGAGGCAACTATATTTAAGAATTGTAAATGTGTTAATGGTTACAAAAGTATTGAGAAGAGGTAGGTGGTCCCAACCTGACGAGGAATGAAGCAACGTGACCCAAGATAGTGCTGAAGTAGGAGAATTGCAGCTTGAAGTCCAATAAATACAGCCAAACAAACACACCAGGTTTTGTCTGGCTCTATGCGCATGAAGTTGTTAGGGCAACCAAAAATATATAATGGGATTGCTAGCCTAGTGACGGTTATCCCTAAGATATAATGAGGATGCAATGGTTTGCGCGAATCGCGAATAACATTGGTGATTATCTGAGGTATCCAAAAAGAGTACACAAGAAGAAGAATAGGTCTCAAATAATTATGGAACTCATACATGAGTAGAATGCCTCCTAACAAGATGCCATCTGCAGAAGAAATTAAACTGTTAAATTTGAGCCCCTCTTTTTTCATAAGAAATTATTTCCATTAGTTGAAACAACAAGAAACAAATAGCTAGAGTTCTTAGGCATTCTTCTACAGTTGAATATACAACAAGAAGAACAAAGTAGGTGAGGTTGGTTACATAGATCACATGCATCATTTGGCTCGGTTAAAAACCAAAAGTTCAGAGGTATTAATAGAAAATATGTTGGAGAATATTTGGATATGAAAACACCAAGAATCTAAGGTATAAAAAGGATTAATTTGAATGAAAACATATATATGCAGCACTACGAGATTTATTTACCATTCCTTAGCTCATTATAATAGTGCTTGGTGACCCTCTGTTAATGCATGGTGTAAGTTCATAGGTTTACGTTGGCCCAAATAAATAGTAAGAAAATGCATTAAATTTATTGCTTATTTAATGGCATTTTAAAGACAGATTCAAATGACAAAAAAAATGCAGTTATTATAATTTTAAGAAAGCGTCATAGTTTTTCTATTCTGGTATAAAAATAAAAAATAAACTAAAGCTGCAATTGAAACTTGATCAGTAAAACAGCAACCATTTAGCAGGACAGAAAATTTAATTATAGATTAGTACTTACAGAAACGACTGTATAAAACTGAAAGTTCTCGCCTCATTGATTCCCAACCTTCACCATTACTCAAAGGCCTACTTGCCTTCCAGATTGCAAGGAGATATCTCATCTCAAATATTGAGAAGACCACAAACTTGAAAAATGCAGCAGTTGCAAAAGCATTAAACAAGGATTCTGCAGCGCAGGAAGCAGCAACAACCATTCAGCAAACAATCTTACTACTACAAAAGAATAATTAATCACTGAAGAACAATGAAAATTAATTGTACTATTACATTACACATTACAACAATCAACGAAACAAATCAACATGTATCAGTAATCTTCTTCCCATACCATGAACAACCGCATCCCCCACCCCCTAAAAATGTTGAACTTTTAAAATGAAACATATTTAAAAACCCTGCATACAATAATTATTTTAGATGCTGTATACTGTAATGTGTACACTACAACTAAGTGTCGTATCAGGGACTTAAGAATGGGTAATAAGATCTGGTTAGTATTGGAGTATAGCTTTACTACTGTTGTTTGTAAATAGAACTTTTATTTTTTCTGTAAGACTACTGACAGACAGCTATTCTCTGTAACTAACTCCTTGTTAGTTACAGGTTGTTGTTCTCTCTATATCACCTATATATAACTGACTTCACTCTATTGTATTTTGGCTCAGTTTTTCATTAACACAATACAGTTTCTCTTTATTCTAATAGTTAGAAGGTGCAAATAAGCTAATAAAAAGTGGAGGCATTGGATTGTTCAAACTGGAATCTTCTATGAGGAATGGACCAGTTTTAAGGTATGAATGTTTGGGATGCTTACACTAATGAGTACCCACAAGCTAAATTACTTCTAAAGCCTGCTGGTTAAGTCAAAAAAATTAAGGGCACAGAAAAAAAAAAAAAAAAATACTAGAGAGCCCTTTTCCATTTAGAAAGGATCTTCAATATATTTTTCACCCCAAAACTGGTACCTCAGAGTCCACAAACATAATGGATTTATCTTTGGGAGGGGAGAGAGAGAATAGTCTGTAGAGCAACCTCAAGTTGTGAAATTCATAACTTACCAACTAGTATTCCTGCAGTGAGATGCAAAAGGCAAAGATAGGCATCCATTATTGCTTGCTGGCCAATCATTAGTATTGAAACTTTAGCCGCACCCTGTAAAGGTATATCTAAAACATATTCATCTTCTACAATCACATGTACATATTTACAAATTTATGAAAACTATGGCATGTGAACTTTCAAATATTGTTTGGCACATTCATCCCAACTATTGAAAAATTTTATATTGATTCCATTAAATACTAAACCTATGGCAGGTGAAATCGCAGAAAAAATCCAAAGCAAATTCTTACAGATTGAGTGCTGCTATGCTCCATTTGACGAATCAATAGAAGGACTTGCAAGAAAGAAACCTGATATATGTACATTAAGGAGCTCATGCCATAACGGATTGTGACACAGACATAAAGCTGTAAGAATATTCATGATTGAAGGATACAAAAGTAACCATCAAGGTATAGTTCACTGCTTTGTTATAGTAGACCTCAATTTTGACAGACGTTGCATTTAACAGTAATGGTGAGAAGCAGTCCCCATCATCATCCGCAGAGGGGCTCTCCATTAACCCTTCTAGATGAAAATGATCACGTTCAGCTTCTGTAAGAAAAAAAGTAACAATTTGGCAATCAAAAGAACAACGATATAAAAAATAATTAATCCTCAAGAAGAATGCACTCAATGGATACGAAATGGTTAAAACTAAGTGATGCACATATAATTTTACATGCACATGCGTTACAAATAGCATTGCATCCATATACTGTGAACACCAAAAAATGGTTACAATAGAAGTTATTTTATTAGAAATGGAAAATAGTATAATCGAAGATGATAACAAATCCTTCTAAACAAGATAAAGAATACAAAAAAAAAAGAGAAAATTATTAGTGTAAAAGAGATCCCCAATCCACGTATATGACAGACTCCTTCCTTACTATAGAAGAAAGTATTCATATGCAGGGAGAACACAAGTACCGTTATCTGATGATGGCAAGCGTGAAATCTGAGCAGCAATTTCAATATTACAATGTTTCTCCGCATCATGAATCAGAGCTGCAGTAACCAATATGGGAAAATACCAAGTCAAAAGTGTAACTACGGCTATAAATAAAAAAGGAGTGGGGTGGGTTGGCCTTCAAGGTATACTGGTATTTAGAAAAATTACAATGTTTCCTTCTCCACATTTTATCTCGCGAAGAATCTTGCAGTACCTGAGATGAGAAAACTCCAAGCTGTGTACAAAAGCCATATACGAAGCAAATAAGTATTTCTAAATGCTAACTTTTTCCTTATAATAAAAGACAATCATTTAGTCAAAGAGGAAAAAATACAAGTAATTCGAAGGATAAGGGAATCCTCCATACAAAAAAAGGAAACACAAGGTAATGGTGGTGAAAAGGACAACATCAATGGAGGAAAGCTGGTCAATCTGTTTGCATATTGTTAAGAAAGCCCCACTATGAAAGACCATTTTTGTTTAAATTCACATAAAAATATTAAGGATTTGCTACTCTCTTCGAATGGATTTGTTTAAATGAAGAAAAGCTGTGCAACTTAAAATATATACATTCATGTCCGGTTTAAAGAACCCAAATATGGTCCCAACTCTTAAGAAAGTTTTTAAGATGATAAAGGATTCTAACATTTCGAAAATTTAAATAAAGTTGCTACTGGAAAGTTTAAACTGCAAGATTGCACTTCAAATAATGAGAATCTTATTAGGGTATTTAGATGGATATATTAAAACATTGATATTTTGATTTCCAGCTCCAAATGTTTGACAGAAAATATGAGTAATCCAACAAAGCAAGGATCAGCATTAAATGGCAAGCTTATGACACTAAAAAAATCAAGCCCGTGAAAATGATTAAAATTTTTGGATAGAACCTATTCATTCTCCTTAAAATCTAGGACTTGGAAATATCAATGAAAAAGAGTAAAAATTGTCTAAAAACAGGAACAGATATTGATCACCAAAATCGAAGTGCTGTTAAGATTATTGTAAGCCATGAAATGTAATCAGATTATAAATTTAAAAGATCAACTATGCAAGACGAAACATTGTTACCAGATGATATGGATTAGATAAAATGTAATCTTCATTCTGATTCAAGTCCCCTTCTCTCCCACTGCAACATGAGGAAACAAGAGAAACTCTTCAGCACATTCAGATATTGTAAGCTTTACTATATGGAAATATAGGCATTTCAATTGGACTCAACGATTAAACACACGAAAATAGTTATATTCTGTAGTTAGTAGGATATTACGTGTACTACTAGAACCTGTTAGTAGATTCTAGAGATATCTTTTAATCATTATTTTTAGGTTTGAGTTCTCTATATATGGAGGCTGATGTACTATTTCAAATCAATCAATTGAATAAAAATCTTCTTTCATTCAAATTAATCTTTTTCAAGTTGGTATCAGAGCTCCCAATCTTGGGGGCCTTGCTTCTGCATTTCTTCTTTATCATCTTAACTACTGTTCCTTTTAAGGGTTTCTTGAAGTGCACCTTCTTTGATTATTTGGGTTCATTACCTGAAGTTTTCTATGTTGTCCGAGGTGAGGAGACCCGTAGAACAGTCATGACGAATGAATGAGCCTTCCACTAAAGGAGCTTCCATGTTCTTTGGAAAGGCTTTCAAATCTCGGACTTCAAGTCTTGCAAACATAAAACTAAGCTTATAAGGTAAGGAGGATCGTTGGTGCTCTCATTGTAAGAGATCTGGCCACATTAAGGAGACTTGCTTCAAGCTACATAAAAAGGGGAAAGCTCTCAACTGTCTAGTGGAATTAAAAGGACACTCCTCAAGATAGGCTTATCAAGCAACTCTAGATTCTGAAAATCCTGGCAAGAGTCCTTCATCATCTTCAATTGAACAAGGAATACCTGCACTAAATGCTGAAATTGAACGTCTAAAATTTCTCATGGAGTCTATCATTAAGCCACCTTCTAGCACTTGCTCTCTAACCATGACTGTCAAGAACTTCAATTCCTCTTTTAATATTTCTAAAACTTTATATAAGGAATCTTGGTTCTAGACTCTAGTGCGACAAACCATATGATCCCGATTCATCTCTTATAACATCGTATGATTCTTTTTCCGGTAACCACATTACTATTGCCAATAAGACCAATAACTGGACACAATAATATTTCTCTTTTGCCATCTCTCAGCCTTAATGATGTATTTCATGTTCCAAAACTTTCTAATAACTTTTTTTTTTATTCAAAAACTTACTTATGAACTAAATTGTTCTGTAAGCTTCTTTCTAACTCAGTGTTTTCCAAGATCTTGTCACTAGGAGGACATATAAATAGACAAACGGCCACCTCTTGTCTCCAATCTTGCACTACTTTTGAGTGCTTTCAAATTTGGCTTCTCCATTGTCATCTAGGACATCCATCCTTCTTTAGTTCTAAAGTCTATGTTCCTCTCCTTATTTTCCAAAGATTTTGTTGAATCATTTAAATGTGATGTATGTCAACTTGCAAAACATTACCGTGCTACATATCCTTCGAGTAATAAAAGAGTGTTCATCCTTTTGATTTGGTCCATTCTGACATTTGGGGGGTCTGTATCAAACTCTAGTATATCCAATGCTAAATGGTTTATCACTTTTATTGATGGCTCTATTTGTGTTACACGAATTTTGCTCATAAAAGAGAAATCTAAAGTTTTTACCTTATTTGTCAAATTCTTCTGTATGATAAAAACACAATTTGGAAAGTCAATTAAACGCTTGCGTCCTGATAATGGGAGGTAATATGTAAATCATGACATATCTAAATTCCTTTCCGAAAAATGGTGTTATTCATGAATTCACATGTGTAGATACACCACAACAAAATGACATTGCTGAAAGAAAGAATAGACATCTTGAGGTGACACGGGCACTTCTTTTCCAAATGTATGTCCCTGAATCTTATTGGGACGAGGTTATCCTCACCGATGCCTATCTTATTAACCAATTACCCTCTTGAGTTATAGATGGCTTAAGTCCCATTGAGTCCATGTCTTCCTTCTTTCCATTTGTTCCTTTTCTCTCTAGTCTTCATAGTCAAATGTTTAGATTTGTTGTCAGGTCCATGGAAAGTTAGATCCTGGAGCTGTTAAATGCATATTCATTAGTTATGCATATAATAAAGATGCTCCTAATAAGGGCATCATGTTCCGGAGTCAGGATCAACTCCAGAAATTAGTTGTCTCGATAGTTTCTTTCTATACAATACCAGAGGAGACAAAAGCAACCCAACCTGATCCAAGAACAACTTCAATTGTCAAGGGTACGTGCTCCTTCTTTTGACACCCTTTGGAAAATTCCTTGAATAATAATTGTGAATCTGACCTTGATGACTTGTCCATTACTTTGAGAAAAGGAACTCAGTCTCATACCAAGTATCCTATTTCTCATTTTGAGACCATTAAACACCTTTCTATGCAGCACCAGAGTTTCCTCTCTGCCATTGATGCAATTAGAGTCCCTAAGCATTGAAGGATGAGAATTGGGTTCAACCAATGAATGAAAAGATGGGTGATGCCTTAAGAAAAATACCAGACATGGGAAATTGTCAAACAGGTCACTGGATAAAAAGACAATAGGATATAGATGGGTTTATAATGTAAAGTATAAATTTGATGGCACATTAGACCGTTACAAACAAGGTTAGTTTCTAAAGAGTATACTCAAACTTATAGTATGTCCGTAGGATAGAAGTAGCTTACTTGAAAATACTTTTGAAGAGTATACTTCTATCCTACAGAGATAGATCGACACTTTGTCACTACTTCTTATGTCCCATATGGGCTTCAATTAGCAGATCTGTTTACCAAAAGTCTTCTCGCTGAACGATTTCATGATTTCAATGCAAGCTGGGGATGATTATATTCATTCATCAGCTTGAGAGTAAGGTAGTAGGATATTATGCGTAATCATTACTTTAGGGTTAGAGTTCTTTATATATAGAGACTGATGTACTATTTCAAATCAATCAATTAAATAAAAATCTTCTTTCATTCAAATTAATCCTTTTCAAGTTATTCTGCCGCCATAAAATGGTTTATAGATCAGATTTGAAGAACAGTACATCAACTACAAAGGGTTTCCTCCTAATGAGGAATTTCCTCCTAAAACACCACAAATAACAAATTGATGCATCAATCAACTACCTGCGGGTCTGTCATATCACATATATAACATGATAAGTGTCACACCATAAAATGTAACTGCTTAATACAGAATTGCTCAGCCAACATTTTTTTTTAAACAAAACCTTCAATGGCCTCAGGCCATCTCCCTCATCAGGTTTAACAGAACTTGGCCTATCAATTTCATTGCAAACAGAATTTGTCTATCAAATTAACAAAAAAATTAAACAAGTACAACAAAGCACAAAAACTGGTTTAAGATGAAATGTTAAATTTGGACAAATAGAAGTTTTAAATTATAAACAATTGAGACAATATAAAGTTATAAACCAATTTGAGCTCAATATAAATTTGGTCTGCACATCACATTGATGATATCCATGAAATTTACCTGTTGGCGACCATTCGAAGCTGTCTAAAAGGCCATATGTATACACCTTCTATTCTGATTTGGGCACCACTGACATCGTATTCATTGTCAAACACATCATGGAATATGACCACCCCCTGATGAAAAACAATAAAAAGAAAGCAATAAACTGTTATAGAGGAATAAGGACAATTTTACTGAAACAGTAACAAGGACATGATTGAAAGTCTATAATTCTTCACAAATGTAATGCTATTATTCTATAGTGAGATGAGATGAAGTCAATTTTTTGCTTTAGGATATACAAAATATAGAGTTCGGGCTAGATTATCGTGCATGTGAATTTGTATATATTAGAAGTATGAAAAAATACACTTGGCTCAGCAACTGAGACAGACGCAGTAAATAAAATGATACCTAAGACCCCAGCTAATTATTAACCTCTCTGACCATTAAATATGAATGCAGATACTTGTCAAAATAATTGTAAAACGCACTATAATGACAAAACTAACAAAAACATTTTCATTCAATGGAGAAGGGCCATTAGATAAGTTTTAACCATTCATTTTCAAACATGGAGAAATTAGAGATGTAATGTTAAATGAAAACGGTGAAATTAGAGATAAGAAAGCAAAAGATGAAAACCTAAAAGATATAGCCAAAATTAGAGATGTAATTTTACTAATAATCACATGTCACATACTTACATTTTCAAACAAACTAGTGACAAAGTTCATAATCATCAGAACTACGGCATTAAGAAAACGGATAGATAGTTTCTCTAATCAAGGTCAGCCTTTTTCAAGTTTGACTTATTAAGAAAGTGGGTCTATCATGTGTTATAAATTTATAGCACTCCCTCTCCATTCAATAAAAACACTTAAGCATCGATAAAAGACCAACCTAATAAAAAACACACAAGCTGACCTCACAAATGTAGAAACTACAGTTTAGTAAATGAAATAATATAAGAGTGAAGAGTTTTTAGTTCTTCAGAATAGAAAAATGACAAGATTCATAGGAACTTTAATATCTTCAAGCAACTGCAAAAGCCTTTAATATTTCAAATAAATGCATAATAAACTAATAAAGATTTAAGTAGAACAAATAAGAAAATATACAACATATGAAAGCTGAATTCCTGTGAAATTAGCAATATAGTTCAACATCTCACCTGAACATAATGTACTCCACTTATCTTTGTAGGAGTACTAACTAACTCAATTACAGAATTGCCATTTGTTTTTCTGATGTATGGAAATCTGGAAGAGCCATTTGTGGTATCCAAAAATTTCCAATTCCCTGCATTTCAAGAGGTCAACATACAAGCATCTCCAGACTTCAACAAACTTATAAATTTATACCACATAAAGATAATGGACAAAGTAAGTTTATTCAAATACGATACCTTTTAGAAATGAAGCATATTTTGGTAAATTTCACAGAATTACTTTCAAAATTACATGATTTTTCCAAATGTCTTAAGTTCGTTCAGTTAATTTGAGGTAAAATGCAGCCTAGTTTTGACCTGGATGCCCCCTCAGCGTTTATTATGCTCTATCCAATGGTAGCAGATTAAGAACATGTAAAACATAGCCATAAAGGTAACTACAGCATTTAGCAACATCTTTGCTCTCAGAAAGAAGACAATTAAAGTATTAACTAATTCAAAAAATCAAGCAGACACAGAAAAAGTTTTTTAAAGGTCAATAATATTGTAAACCAATAACTTCTTGATAGCTCGGAGTTAGTTTGTTATCCAATCATAAATCACAAATCTTCTGAACAGTGAAACATCTGTTCAGCATGGTACTTACACTAAACATGAACCGACCAAAGCTACAACTCAGGTATAACAGAAAACCACACATACAGTAAGGTTAGTAATGATTACAAACCTTTGTAAGTTCCTGTTATGTTCCATTGTGAAAATGGACCTAAGTTGCTCTCGTCCTTTCTGGTAAACAGCTGCTGAGAAAAGTAACATATCAATAACATACAAATGAAGTGAGTTCACCTTCAGTCAGATTTTGACTCAATCTTAACAATCCGAATTAGTCAATTCAAATAATTTTTAATCATAAGTCAGAGTTTAGTAAAATTAATATCAGTAAAATTAAAAAACAATTGAGTGAAAATCCTTGGATGTAATGATAAATCAATAAAAGTGACAGCAATATCCTCCATCTTGTACCATAAACCTGATTGCAAATGTATTATTTATTTTTCATTTCAAGATTCAATGTCCTTTAGCTGTTTTTTATACATCTTCTAAAAACATTGTTTAACTACAAAACTGGGCAGAAAGGTATTATTCGGACAGAAATTTTACAAATGCCCAATACCAATTATGATTGCTCCCAATATATAAATCTATAATAGCATATACATTGATATAATTATGAATAGTCTTGGGGTTAATGAAATTTGAGATGAAATTTCATCTCTGGACACCTTATGAGTTACACATGAAAGATAAACTCAAATGTATGACCATTTTCAGAGAAAAGTACCATAAAAAACCCCCAAAAAAACAAACCTAAAGCACACACTGGCATACAATTCTATAAATAAAACTTAAGTACCTTGTCAATGCGGCACTTTCCTTACTCTTCTCCTCACTCATTCTCTCCCAACAGCATGCATAAACATTCTGAACAAACTAAATGAACACCAATCACTCTTCTCCCTAGGTTCAAATATTCTAAAAACGCTCAATTAACATCATGTTTAACAGACCAAACTTCAAATTTCATGTTCCCGGTGTCTAGTCTACTTTCACAAATCACAACTGCATAAAGCAACAGCAGCTAATGCAATCCCTAACTGACAACAATTAAAATGCATGCACACATCTTCAACATTACATCTTAAAAGAAAAAAAAAAAAAAAAATCAAATGCACGTGCATCCTAATTGTTCAATTAACATACTCACTAAAAAAACTGAAATTAAAGACAAGCTCCTAAACAAACCTCGTCATCCCAGGACCTAGTTCTCTCCCTCAAGGGTCTGAGACCCGCCACAGGATTAACTAAAAGCAGAACCACCCACCACCCAACTGCAATCTGAAACAAAAACCCAAGCCCCCTCCTCCTCTTGCACAAAGAAAGCTGCAATCTTTGAGTGGCAACCATATCAAATCCCAAAGATTCAACTCCAATTCAAGAACCCACTTCTCAGTCGAAGCTGAACAGAGGGAACCCAGGGGAAAAACCCAAGACCCACCATAGCAAATAGCTTAAAAAAGAGGCAACAATAAAAGGGTTGCTTGAGAAGAAGTCAAAAGGGTCAGGGGGGGAGCTTGATCAGGTAGAGAAAGCGAAAGACCAACGACATAATTGGTCACCAAATGCCATTTTTGAAGCATAAAAAGATGCCTTCACCACCTTAACTTTGCACCAAATTTAACTTAAGTTTTACTAATCAAAATCACTAGTAGTAACAATTAAAAAATTATGGTTTGGGATTTGGGTTTGGAGCAAATTTTTGCTTCTGAGCGATTGTTCCAGAGTTGGTTGTCAACTAGTTTTCTGGGTTTTGGTTTTTTTAGTAAAAAAAAAGCTCACGGTCTCCGCTCGGGCAGGAGAAGCGCATTGCTCACGCGCTCAACTAAGGCGAATCATTGAACGCGCTAAAAAATATTACTTGCTTGATTATTTAATATCACTAGTATTTCTTTTTTATTTTTTTTTCAACTCTCTCAGTATCACTCTGTACTGAAAATAATATTTATATTATCTTTTTCAACTCTTTCAGTATTTTTAAAGAACAACTATGTATTTAACATAGATAAATAAATGAATGGTGGATTGCTCCCATCTCAATGTAATAAATACCATTAAATTTGTCTTTGTTTAATAAGACATTAATCTCGAATCAGAATTTTGGGACAAAATTATATGTACTAGTATTATATATAATAATGATAGCAATAATAATTTTATATGTATTTAATTTAATTTAATTTAATAGGTTTTGAACTCCAAAATATTTATTTAGAATATTCTTTTACTACTGAATTAGAATAACATCATTATATAAAATTTTTATATAATAATTTGGCATCACATGTGAAGGTAGGTTAAGTCATAGATCATAATCCGTTCATAATCAATCATTGCTTGAATTATTGAATCAGTTGTTTGAAAAACCATTCCAAAGAAAATGTTATGACACCTTTGCATGTGTCTGGCAATCCATGATTTACTGAATAATACACATTTTTTTTGTATTATTCTTATTTTTTTATGACATGACATTACATGATTAATCAAAGGGTTTTATATACTTCAATTATCTCTGTGTTTCTTATAAATAAAAAGACATCACATAGTTTGTATTTTTTTAGATCAACTTTGTGGTTAAAAAATAAATTAAGCATCCAACATAAACCCTAAACATACATTTTTGGTGATGTGGTGAGAGCTATTACAATGTGCCACTTACCCAATGAAAATTGAGGTACAACATGAATGTTGTTTTGTTTGATATTATGTTAAGGGAAAATATTGCAAAAAGTAGAAAATTACTATTGGTCTAACAGTCTCTAACTAACCTATGTTGAGATATTCTTCACTACAAAGTTTGACATTTAAGTATTGTCATTAATATTCATCATTCCAAACGAAACAAACAATATGGCAGGTAATTTGATTGTTTGTATGTCGTTGTCTGATGGCATCATGAGAGAATGAAAATATAATTTTATATATTTCTGTTTTGATCTTGTAATATGTAGAACTAAACCTTTCTTTCATTTGTTCTGTGAATGATTTGTTTATCTTTTTTGGTAAATGTTTTTTCAATTTTATGTTAGAAGAAGAAAATATAATGACACGAAACCCAGAAAAAATATGGTTTTTTTTTTTTTTTCTTTTTCATTTGGATCCATGAACAGAGTGATGATACATTGATGAATTGGAATCTTCCAATCATTGGCTAACAAAATCCCATGTTCATTGTTTATTGGAATAGTTGTCAAAAAATAGAGCAATAATGGGATCATGGAGAAAATTCTAATAAATATAAAGGTGAGGATATCATGTAACCAAACCAAATCACGATGTTATTAAGTGTCACACAGATAAAAAGATTCATCAAGATTAAAAATGAAAGTTGTATACTACTATAAACAAAACAAAATATACGCAGATTAAAAAGTAAAATATAATATATTTTTAATAACAAAATTAGTTTTTGAAAACAAATGTAATATATTTATAAAAATGAAAACAAATATTTATTTAGAATATTCTTTTATATTGATATGATATATAT
>Ga0123340_1001638_pt1 | contig 18932 bp, 4 predicted proteins | sample SirMexnodulemix_FD_89961 | JGI IMG/M metagenome (GOLD analysis project Ga0123340, IMG submission 89961) | Root nodule microbial communities of legume samples collected from Mexico - Siratro Mexico nodule mix | ecosystem: Host-associated > Plants > Roots > Nodule | place: Mexico: Nepantla... | reverse complement strand
CATATATATATATATATATATATATATATATAAATAAATAAATAAATAAAGGCTTAATGGTTTGAGAGTTTAATAAGATTTATTATTTTTAATTATTAAAGTTAATTTGAGTATCAAATAACCTCATCATCTTGGGTTTAAGACAATCACGAAACAAAATATTGAGAACATTTTCAAAAAAGCATAATACAAATTCAAGATAAGAAAGGAGACCTTCTTATCTCCATACAACAATAATTAACGTCCATTGTGAGTTCAGGAGAACGTTGAAGGAATCAATAATGTTGGCAAGAAATACAACAAATAATCGCTAAAGATTAGGAGAAGCAATGATCAACTGAGAAAGGGCACATGACATTTCTCTCGACCCTTTAAAAGAAGATGACATAGTTGATAAAAAAAAACAGAGGAGATTAGTGCTTTGAAACAGAAGAATTAAGAGATGAGAAAAAGATTAGGGGAAGGAACCCATGTATCTCGCCCTTTTGAAGAAGTTAACCAGGAAATTGTGAAGGACATAACCATCTCACCTAGGTCGAGCTCATCCCTACCATAGTAACCCAAGCTTAGGAAGTAGAAAGCCATAAGGTTGATCAGTCTCAAATCCACACATCACCCAATTGATAACGATAAAAGGCACATGTTTGTTGATAGCATATAATGGATGTCGTACTTCCACTTACGAGAAAGGATGGAAAATTGGTCAAATACAGCTGAACAACAAACCTGGACGAGTACGCAGATGTCTACGTCACATAAATAAACCTATACACAACAGATGACATCGTTCTATGCGTGTTTTCCCCACGTTATTGAAGGGGTGAGCTAAGTTGGTTCACACGACTCTCTCTTTCTCTATTAACTTACTCGACACGCTGGTAACCAAATTTAAAACATAGTTTGTGACAAGCTGACCCTACTATCTAACATCCATCGTTTTAGTGGACATCCAACAAGAGAAGGAAGAATAGCTTAAACTCTTCATGGAGAGATTCAGAAAAGTAGCTCTGAACATCAAGTACCGAGTTGTGACGAAGGGTCGCAAAATTCATACAGGTGGAGGAATTACAAGACTTTAGAAACAAGGCAAAAGCAGAGATAGTGCAAGAGAAAATAAGAGAAAAGGAAGGACCGAGCAGGCCTTATCCAATCATAAAACCATGAGAACATAGAACACCAAGGTTTTCGCAGTATACCTCTCTTAATGTTGATCACTTTGAATATAGCCTCAACGTTGAATCAGTTTCAACCCTAAGGAAGGTAACAACATCACTGAACACTGAGACTAACAAATAATGTAGATACCATTGCAATTTTGGTCACATATCAGACCTTAAAGCACAAAATTGAGGAGTTCACATAGGTAGGTCGCCTTCGATGATTCATCAGAGAAATAAGATATCGAACGGTACCTCGATCACTAGGGAGAGTGGAGCAACGTGTTTGCCGAGATCGTGATAGAAGAAACCACCAAGATGATTTCACCAAGAAGAAGATGAGCGATGAAGGCCACACCAATGCCCTATAATAAAGCAAGAACACAACCGAGAAGCACCTCTTTAAGGTGTTGGTAGATTCATGGGAGGAGGAGCATCTACATCTGCAAGAAAGAGACACCTTTGAATCAATTAATGTTGTGACCTTCCCCTGCAAAAGGATGCCATCCATCATCATTACAGAAGCTGACATCAAAGTTATAGACCTCGTGCAAGACGTCGTAATGGTGGACGTTAAAAACTTCGCAGTCATGAAGACCCTAGTTGGTTAGGGGAGCTTAGTGGACATCCTATAATAAAAGACTTTTAAGAAGTTGCAAATTCCTGAGACTAAGGTCCAATCATATAACAACCAGATCATGGAGTTCTCGAGGGAAAAGGTGGATACAAAAGGCTACATACGAAGTTGGCAAAGGAAGCCTCAGAAGCAAGACTATCAAGATCCAATACCTACTCGTCGACACCAACACTTCCTACAACATTCACTTAGGAAGGCCATCTTTGTACAAGTTAGGAATAATAATATCTACATTTCACTTGGCGATGGAATTTCCCTCAATATTAGGAGACATAATCACCATTCGTGTTGATCAAAGAACCATAAGAGAATGTTATGCTACAAGCCTAAGAATTGAGTCTTTGTCTTTGAACCAAAACTCATCACAATCGGGAAAAGATAACACGATTGTTATGATTGACTTTGACCCAAGAATAAACAACATCCAGGTAGAACTGGATGAAGATACCACACCCTTACACATAAATGATGAGGGATAATGCACTAAGATAAGAACTTCCCTAACAAGCTCCAAGGCCAAGACAATATCCCGAGTCCTCACCAGCAATGCTAATTTATTTGCATGGACCACGACTGACATGTAGGGCGTCAACCCAATCTTGTACAATCTCTCAATATACATATAAGCACGACCTGTTGTGTAGAAGGAAAAAAAATGGGAAAAAAGAGAAAAACAACTAAAGAGGAAGTCAAGAAGATAATCAATGTTGGGTTCATTAAAGAAGACCAATACACGACATGGCTCACAAATGTCATTATGGTTAAGAAGGCCAACGGAAAATGGAGAATATGCACCGACCACACCGATCTAAACAAGATATGTCCGGAAGATGCCTACCCATTGCCATCCATGGACTAGTCAATTGATGAAGCAACAAGTCATAAAATACTCAATTTTCTCAATGTGTACTCGAGATACAATCAAATACGAATGCATCAGAGGGATAAAGAAAAAATGACATTCATGACAAATGATGCCAACTACTTTTACAAGGTCATGTCATTAGATCTCAAGAACATTAGTGTCACATACCAGAGGTTAATAGATAAGGTCTTCAAGTGCCACATTCGACACAATGTTGAGGTATATGTTGATGTAGTGAAGTATGAATCGTGCGAAAAACATGTTGAGGATCTCAACAAAGTTTTCGCCACATTGAGGAAGCAATGAGAGTAAACCTCGACAAATGTGTGTTCAATGTAAAGGGTGAAAAATTCTTCACTTTAGCGTCGAGCTATAGTGGAAATGCATAGGCCAAAGAATTTAAAAGAGGTACAAAGACTTGCTAGGAGATTCATGTTATTATCTTGGTTCATGCCAAAATTAGCCGAAAAGATTAAACTGATAATCCAACTCATGAAAAAGCGTCAAGATTCAACTAGGATCCAAAGTGTGAAGAGATATTATTGGGAATACAAATTTTCTTGTCATCCCTACTGATAATCCAAAAGTCATCCCTAACAAAGTTCATCATCGTGTACCAATCAGTCTTAGCAGAAGCCATCAGCGTAGCGTTGGTACAAGATATAAGCAAGGAACAAAGATTGATATACTTCATCAATCAAACTTTGCAAGAGGGTGAGACAAGATACCAAATGATTGAAAAGGTACCATTGGGCTTGGAAACCAAAGCTTGAAGGATGAGACCATATTTCCAAAATCATTCAATAATCGTCAGAACTGACTACCTCATAAACAAGGTCCTCTCCAAACATGACCTTGTTGGACAAAGGATCAACTAGTCGTTGTAACTCTCTGAGTATGACATCAAGTACGAACTGAGAGGATCAATTAAGTAATAATGTTTGGTTGATTTCACAACTGAAATGAGGACGAAACATGAACTACAATCAGTACAATGGATTATACACATAGACAACTCTTCCAATACCTAAGTTTGTGGTGTCGGGGTGGTCGTAAAGGGGCCCAGAGGGCTACTCTTAGAACAATCCCTTCCATTAAACTTTAAGACATCGAATAATCAAGCCGAGTAAGAGTAGCTCACAGCAAGGTTGACATTAGCCAAAGACATAGATGCAAAAAATGTCATGTGCAAAAGATATTCACAATTGACAATCGACCACATGATCGAAGTGTTCAAGGTAAAGGACCCACTGCTCCTCAAATATTACCACAAGGTATTTGGTATGTTTTTCGAGTTTGATACAACAACCATGGAGCACATCTGAAGAGAACATAGCGTCAAAGCCAACTTAGTGTCAAAACTAGCCAACACAAAAAGGAAAAGCCATGGTGAACTCCTCAAAGGGAAAACAGAGATATGCATTCGTAAACATACACACATACGTGTAGAAAAATTCATATGGAGCACCCTCTCAGCCAAGACACACGTTATTAGTAGTGCTACAATGCTCCATTGAGACTATACCTATCTCAACATCCTTTTTTAACATTGTCACATTTTTCGAGAAAGATTCCACCATAGATGACCACTATTAATACTTAGAAAAGTACTTAATCACATACGTACGTACCCAATGATAACCAGATCGAAGTGGAAGGTCATTCTCGACCAACTCCATGGCAAGATCTACAACTCTGCCCAATGCATCAACCTGACATATCTCTATCTTGGAAGTTGAACTAACTCCACAATAACAACCAAAGACTCATCAGAATCCTCCGACAGTACCAACCTAAAGAAGCCAACATGCTTGAAGAAGAGGACATTACTAACTTAGGAGAACAACAAACTCTTTACATCTAACCACTACTCAAATTGATAATAAAAAAAATAGGTGGTCCCAACACAAAGACCCATCCATATTTATAGAAATTGAAACATAAGCAACCCAAACAACACTTCTCCCCCAACCATTAGATCTGTTTACATCCAACAATCGTAACCATACTAAACACAGATCATGAGAGACGATGTTTCAGGCCCCATCTAACTTGTACCAAAAATCTTCTAGACTCTTTGGGACATGTCCCTTGAGCATAGTGGGTAGTGAGGAGTGAGTATGTAACTGTGTATGTCTTAATCAAATGAACAAACACCTATCAAGGAAAATAGGTAGAATTTTCTTGTAAAAGTAAGCTCTCGAACAAAGTTGTCAAGCCTAGAAGATTAATTATCATATATGATCAAAACCATATGATTAATACCAGTTATGCAATATTAAGCAAAAATTACCTTAACACCAAATCTTACTTAGAACCCTTCATATAACCAAAATGACCTTAAAAACGATACTAAATACACATAAAAAAAAAAAAACCGACACAAAAAAATAATTAAAAAACAAAACCAATTCCAAATCAACTTAATAAAATGACTATATTGATAGACTAATATAAGACTAATTATAATATTCATATTGATCCAAACAAAAGATCCTGTACAAATTTATAAATAGCTTGATTTGAAACAAATAAATATTGTGTTTTTAATAACATTGACAACTCTCAACTAATAAAGATAATTTAAATATTTAAGTATAACCCATCATATTATCCAAAAGAAGATACTCAAGAAGTAAGATGATGAAAACATCTCAAAAGAAACGTAATATAAATCAAAGACAAAAAAAATGATTTTTTTCTACTCATTATAGATAAATCATTGCCATGTTTTAATTTGCATTGGTCATGATATTGAAGCATTACACTCAATCGTTTATGAAAGAATATTTTAGTTAGAAAAGAATATTTCATATTATAAAATTATATAATCTATCATATACCTTAACCACAGAAAAATTGACATGAAGAGTATTATTAAATTAATATAATGTTTAAAATTATATTCTTACTGATCTAAAGATAATTGGCAAATTTACACGTAAACTTAGGCCCAAAAGCTAATTTAAAGATATTTTTCAACCTTTAGAAAGTCTTGCCATTGGACTTTTAAATAAACTTTCAAATCAAATTATGCTTTTAAAAAAGTCAAGCTTTAAAATAGAACAATATCAAATAAATAGACTAAGTTCAAAGCCTTAAAAAATTGACAAGACCAAAGTTTTGTAAACCTAACTCTACCCTTTTGTTTACCTCACTGTTATTTTAACTTTTAATGTTCTTAAAGTTACTTGTAGTAACAAGAAAAATTCCCATAAAACCATGAAACTAAATACACTAAAACTAGATTGAGGTTTCCAATAATTTATCTTCTAATAGTTGTAGATCAGTTTTAAACTCTTCCTCTATTCTCCTTATTAATATGCTCTTCCAATCAATTCTGACAAGGCTTTCATCAAAAATATATTATGGACACAGACAAATTTTCTCATAAAGACTTTTAAAGAAAGAAAACTATGAAAATTTATAAATTTCGTCGTAAATTAAAAAGTACTTGAATTAAAAAAGTAAAAAATTTAAAAGATTATATGAATTTATTTATTTTCTCCTAGAAGTTCTTTTGGAAAAGTTTATTCAAGCCTATCTAACACGTCCTTTCACATAGAACAAAAGAGAAGATAATACTAAATTGATTTTCAATGAATTCATATTATATTACCATGCATATAATGCCTTGTGGCAGATTCATTGGTGCTTAATCCCCTAACAGTAGATTTTTGTTCACAAGTAATTAGAATGCAACTGTTCAACTTGGGCCTTACATAACGACATGATTAAAGTTTGTGGTGGGTATTCACAAACTTTAGAACCAGAATACAAAACAAGTAGGACAATTTGCAAGTAGAAATCAAAATAATCAAGCAAAGTACTACAAAAGATTAAATTGAACACTTCAGCATCATAAATCAATGTCAACTATGTTAGCCACTGGGTACAAGGTATTGCAACTTGTCCTTTTTGGCGGTTTTCACGTTTTATCTTCCCAAAACCTTTTTATCCTGTTCAGCTAACAGCACAGTAAACAACTTACACCATTTTTTTTTATAATATGATATTTATTTATATATGATCACATCCTTTCATCCCATACCACAAAGGTCTTGTCAGCCTAGTGTATCAAATTGTTCATTTCAAATGTCATGTCATATCATATCTCTTCACTAACCTGAAGTTATCATATTTTGTAACACAATGCCTTTAACTCCTTGTAAAATCAATAGTTTCCACTTGGGTGTGTGGAAAACAATGGGTTAATAATTGTGCTAGTGGCACCACTTCTCTAGTTTTTTACCTCACTGTAGAACCTGCATAAAAAAGAAAACGTTTTCTTCGATTAAAAAGCTCTAAGTTTATGCACAAAAACATGTGACCAATATCATAGCTGCATAGGAAAAATTGTATTTTGTTTTGAACATAGGCAAAACATGGCGGGTAGAACATTGATCCTCCTAGAACTCCACATTTGGTTTGGATAAATAAACAAAATGCAACCATTAATCATAATGAAAAAGAGGGAAAAAAAAAACTACCTTGACAACTTTAGCACTCTCAATTGTACAGTATACTCATGGGCTTATCTGAGTATAATAGTAAGTCGATGCCTTGATGGGGCCACCTGAATTTAGATTAAACTAGTTGACATGTCAGCAAAATTGTGAATGCAAGTGTTGTGTGAATAGCATTATTTCTTGAAGAATAACTACGTACAAATGGAAAACTTCTTAGAAGAAGGATCATGTATAAAATAGCTTCTGCATTTGGCAAATTCAAAGTGATTATTTGACTAACATTTTTAAAGTTGAACTCCAGTAGATTTTGTCAAACCAACTAAATCCACTTACTGATCCAATGCAAAAACTGATTATGCATCATATTTACCTAATTTAATATTTATAACAATGATGTCCGGAGAAGTAAAATGAATGGGTAAAAATCAAACCTATTAGATAAATATCTATAGTTTGAGAAGCAGTGCAGTAACTTTCAAATTAAATCCTTACAGGCCTCAAATGGCAAAGTTCCTTGGATACCTCACAAGATAGATTTTGACCACTAAGACATTTAATTAGTTAGTCTTTCTACTTTAGTCCACACTTGTGCTTCAAAAGCATGATTGATTTGCCATCATAAATTAATACCAATACATATTCAGTGTGCACTGGAACACAGTAGAAAGTGATATTTGAAAAAGACTTGGAAGAACGTTCTATCTCTTAATGTTGAACTCAATAAGAAATTTTTTAATTGATTCAAGTATGGTATCGATATCACGTTTGACTTAGACAATAGGATCTCAACAGAAAGCGAAGTCGTCATAATAAGCACTCGATAATATTCCGCTATTGGCTTGCAATGGACAAATGAACCATTACGTGAAACTTCTTTCTATCATTATCAAAGCTTCAACACTCTAGAACTCACTCCATTAATTCAGTTTTAAGAAAAAGATCCAACCACGAGAAGTAAAACAAAGCAACAAAAGATTCGAATGATGGAAAAGAAAACAAGCTAACAAGGAAAATAGTAACAGGGCTGAAATGTACCTTTCATGGGGTCCAAGGAAGTCTGCAATTCAATGTATATAACTCTCCACATTTGACTTATGGACAAAAGCAATAGCCTTCCACTCATGATCCATTATTCTTGTATGCCAAAAAATCTCCAGTCTTGCATTTTTGGCCCGCGCCAGTTTTGTCTAGAGCATCCACATCAACCAAACTAGTGTGATGACCAATATTTCAAGCACGACTTTGCAGACAATCAAATATTCCAATTAGAGTTTAATTAAAAGAAGAGGAACATACATTTATATAATACACAAATAGCAAGTCACTAAACGGAAGTAGCGGATATGATCATGTCAAAGGAGCTCTAATAATAATGAAAATGATTACTGCAAGCCATATGAACTATGTCATCCTAAACAAGTATTTTTCAAAGACCAGTGACACAAGATCCTAAGGTCAAAAAGAAGCCTTGTGGAGAATGGTGAGTTAGTTATTAGAATTTGATACAATGACCACATACGAAATAATTGGACCGAAAGATGTGCAAGAGAGGATCTTCATAAACCAAGTTACAAGAATTACATATGATGCTGACAACTAACAACCAGTGCCAAATCAACCCAAAGAGCAGAAAAGGAAAGTTTATGCTTCAATACTATTCCTAGGTAAGACATTTTGAAGTATATGTGTTTCCTATAGTTTCTGCTTTTACTGTAATAAAAACTCAATTTAAATAACATTATCATCACAAGGTTTAGAGAAATGTCATAGGTGATTTCAATGATATTATCAGTGGCAAGTTTTTTCTTAATAATTTCCAATTTTTTTAGACAATCCCACGTGAGAAAGATATACTAAAGTTTTAATAAAGCCACAACGTGTAATCCACTTTACATATCAATATAGATAATCTGAACAATACAAAATACCTTAGCAGCAGTCTCAATAATGCAAAGCCAGTTAAAATGTTAGAAGTAGCAGTCTCAACAATGCAAAACCAATCAAAATGTCAGAAGTATATAGATCCTCTGAATCTTTTACCTGAATTACACTTTTAATCTTCACAGATACATAACAAAACGGTTTATTTACAGATCAAATTAATTTAAGAAAATGATAGGATTGGGAAGAAAAAGTATCCTCTCTCACATGTATGAGGGTAATTGATAAAACAATGGTATATCAGTTTAAACAACCAAACTTTCTGTTGAAGTTGTGAGCTACATAGTTCTTTTTCTAGTTTTTCTAAACCAAGAACTTGTCAAGATAGAAAAAGGGTACAGATGCAAGGAAACTTCCCAAAATGCAAAAATCACTATGAACAAGGAACACGCAACACAGCATGTCAATTTGGTTGAAGATCTAACAAAAGATACCTCCTAGAAAGAACATTAACAAAATAGCACAAAGCAGCTAGCTAAACTGCTCAATCTGAATGAATTGAACAGGCAACCAATGACCAATAACGATTGGAGCATTTCATTCCACGTTTCCAAAAAGATACACTAAATAACCACAAACTGAGAATATCAGCAAATGCCAAATTCTCTAAATTTTTCGACGAGGAACTGCTGTGTATTCTTGAAGAAAACCAACTGTAATTACAAAAATCTATCCCACACTTTCATCATTGTTGGAATGAGATCCTCCTTTCTTAGACCGACAATTGAAATACCTGCCAAATACCCTTTGACGCTCATGTCAATAACAAGAAGTATATAGGATAGATGTAGGCATGAATGTAAAACAAACCAGATGTCCCTTTATAGAGATGAGAGTGTTTATCTGTTGGTAAAGAGTGTAAGTCTATTTACATGAGATATGTTAGAATAAGTTGTCTTAAATAGAATTTATTGTAAAGTTGTTGTGTGATTTGTCTTGTACCTAGTTCCTAGATATACCTTTTCATATTCTCTTTTCTAACCTCTCAAAAATTGTATCTTATGCCTAGAAAGTTATCATAAATATGAGATCCTAAGAGGGAAATACACTCTAAAATTCATCCTATACTCTTGTATTTTTCTCAAGTTGGTATCAAAGTAGGTAAATCCCGGTCAGGCAAGAAATTGCCATTTGGTCATTGTCTATAGCCGTCTACCATTGTCATTGGAGTTTCATCTACTAACGCTTGGATTCGATGCACCTCGAGGAGCACAACCCAACCTAGGTGAGCCCTCATCTAAATTTCGGCCAATGCACCATCACCATCATGGCTGCCCTAAGCTCGTGTGTCTCGCATGCCGCCTTCTATGCTCGGAATCCTTTTGGACCACCACGATTCAACTCAATAAAATCTTCTAAGCTCATGTTCGGCCTTTGTTTTTCATTTCAATACCATTTACACCCTTATTTTCTTCTATTTCTCACCCTAAAAATTCTCATGTTACTACTTTAGCCAATGGATCCAAAGGTACTTGGAGTTTATCAAATCTCCCTTTCTCCCTCCTTAAACCTAAAGCATGTTCTCTTCCCTAATTGCTCTTTTAACCTAATTTCCTTAAGTCAATTAATCAAATCTATAAATTGTTCCATAACCTTTGATGCAAATTCTTTCGTTATACAAGAGTGTGGTACAGTTTGATTGATTGGCGAAGGACATAAATCTAGAGGACACTACTATCTTGGTACTAGACCGTCAATGTCTTGTTTAACCTTCCCATCTTCTAAGCTTTTGCATGATCGCTTAGGTCATCCACATTTATCAAAATTAAAAAGGACGATTCTTCAACTTAGCAAACTCCAAGTCTTAGAATATGAGTAATGTCAATTAGAAAAGCATATGCAGTCCTCTTTTCCAAAAAGAATTGAAACAAGGTTCAACTCTATCTTTTCTATATTCATTTTGACATATTGGGTCCAAGTCAAGTCACATTCTTTGGGTTTCGTTATTTTGTCACTATTATTGATGAATATTCTCATTGTACTTAGATTTACTTAATGACAGATAGATCTAAACTTTTGAATATCTTTTCGTCTTTTCTTAATGAAACTAAAAACCAATTTTCCCAAGTGATCAAGATCTTAAGAAGTGATAATGCCAAAGAATACTTTTCTTCTGGTTTCTCTACTCTTTTAAATTCACATAGTATTTTACATCAATCCACTTGTCCTCATACACCTCATGCAGAATCCTTGTATTGATCATTGAAATATTGTCATCCATTTTCTTAAGATATCTCAAAAAGGCTCTAGGACAAGGACTACTTTATGAAGATAAAGGGAATACCCAAGTCTTTGGATATTGTGATTCTGATTGGGCTGGTTCTCCAATTGACAGACACTCTACTATAGGATATTGTGTTTTCTTTGGAGAAAATATTATCTTTAGGAAAAACAAGAAACAAAATGTTGTTGCCCAACTCACTTGTGAGCTTATGTAGGTAAGGCAGTTCCCCCAAAAATTAGATTTTTGTGAGATTCAATCAATGAAGATGTATTGTGATAACCAAGTTGCTTTCCACGTTGTTTTCAATCCAGTACTCCATGAGAGAACTAAACACCTATAAATGACTATCATTTTATTTGAGAAGAGTTGTTGTCCAAGGAAATCTGCACTGAGTTTGTCGGATCAAATGATCAACTTACAGACGTATTAACAAAATTCTTGAGAGGACCTCAGATTGAATTTATTCGTACCAAGCATGTTTCATACAATTTGTATGCTCCAGATTCACAAGGAGTGTTAGAATAAGTTGTATTAGATAGAACTAACTATAAAGTTGTTATGTGCTATGTTGTATCCAGTTACTAGATATATCTTTTCATATTCTCTTCTTTTCCCTCTCATATCATTGCATCTAATGTCTCCAAAGTTATTATAAATATGAGATCCTAAGCGGGAAATACACTCTAAAATTCATTCTCCACTCTTTTGTATTTTTCCCAGGTAGATGTTTCTCAGATATTCTAGGTGGATATTTTGGATATGGTATCACTTTAGGTTGGATAATACAATTATCATGATCATTAAGAAAAGTATTTTATTGCAATTTTGCCTCAGATTTGATATTATGGTAAAAATAAGATATATATTCATCTAGACATAAATCATGAAATAGTCATCTTGCGTAGTACACCAATCTTCACCAAATGCACCAAAGAGGTTATCCGAGAGGCATTAAAAATAATTTGAACTGAGGACATTAAGTGTTCGCAAAACTTGGCTTCTAGCCTATTTGACTTACTCAAAAGCTTCAGAATATGAGCTTATATTATCTATTTGTAGTGTTTTGATAGTGTTTTCTAAAATGCTACTTCATGTAGCATTTTTATGCCATTTACACTTGTCACCTAGTTTAATAGCTTGTTTTATGCAATGTTTTTAATTGAATCAACTAGCTTATCCCCTAGTTTTAGTAAACATGGACTTAGGTGTTCTATTCTGTAAATCAATTGTTACTCAATTAAAATCAAAACATTAAGTTGACAAGGGGGGAGTGAAATATAAAATAAAAAAGACGTAGATTAGCATCCAAGGTGAAAATTTGGGATCAACCTATACTTTTTTCCCTAATACCTTGAAAGTCTTAAATAAAGTTTCCTCTTAATCATAAATCAAAGTTTCATAGTACCAATAACAATGTAGGTAACTAGTGACACAAAAGATCATGAATAATGATACCACTCATATACTATATTGTAATTACAACAATTTAAGTAGAAAAATGAGAAAAGAGAGAAAGAACTCTCAAGAATGGAAGATAATATTATTATGTGACGTTATACTAAATACAATTATTTATTTATGCATTTACTTAGTACATATACCAAGACTTTTAATACTTGTTAGAGATCTCACATCCACCAGTGAAATAATTAAATAAGATTATATAAGTGAGAGTAACCCTCACCTAACAAAAGCTAGTTTTGTGGAGTTCAGCTAGGCCCAAACCAAAATTCTAAGGTTGAGAGGATCAACAAGAACACTAGATGTAAAATTAGGGTTAACAGTTACTTCCTACTGTGTGCCTCAGCTTCCAATGAAGTCATTGAGATAGAAGGCAGAGTGTCATCCATAAAGAAGGCACTTGTTGCAGTCTCACAATGTGTTTAAGATTCTCCTTAATGGGGAGTAAACCTCATGAAATGGTTCAGTAAGAAGTGTAAAATAAAATAAAAAAGAGGCATGGATTAATCCCTTGTGTGTATTGAGCACATAAGGTTATGTATTTGTAAATAAGAAAAAATGAAAAAGGCATGGACTAAGCCCGTTTCATCTAATACTCCCCTTCAAGTTAGTGCATAAAAATCATGTATAACAAACTTGTTATAAATATAATCAATTCTAGAATCTCATAAAGATTTAGAAAAAATATCTACTAATTGATTATTTGAACTAAGAAACCCAAAATCTTAATATCTCCATATACAAACTTTTCTTGAATAAAAAGACAATCTAACTCAATATTTTTGGTCATTTATAAATAAGAAATGCGAAAGACATGGGCTAAGTCCTTATGAGACTTTAACTGCAGCACCACCTGAGATTGTAGATCATCTTTTGCTGAGGATCCCTGAACTATCTACTTTTGCTATAACACCTATAAACTGATACCATATTAGAGAGAAAATGTATTTGTGTATTATAGACTAAATAGTACTAAAGTGATAGCGATTGTTTGCACAGTAATATGTAGTATAGACTCAATAGGAGTTAGTTGTAAGAGATAAACCAAGTCAGTTAGGTAACTGATAACACCCTACTATAGTTACTACAAGAGCTTTATTAGATACAAAGGAGTCATACACTCACATCTTCTTAAACTCATTCTATACAAGGGTCAAGAATCCATTCAAAACAAAACAAATTTGTGAGCATATCTTTCTCTCTTTGAACAAAATGAAAAATAGATTACAAAGAAAAAGTAATTGAAACAATGTCTAAATAAATAAGAATCACAAAAACAGTGTGAAATAAAAAGAAAACAAAGCAAAAATTATTCTAGTTCTCTAATAAAGACATTCTTTTTTAAATTTAGTCCTTCACAAGTCTAGTTTTACCAATTAAATTATATAAAGTTTTGATTTAGTTCCAGCATACTTTTAGTATGGTGTATGAAAAACGGCACAGAAGAAATAAATTTAGAAATAAAGCATCAAAGGATTCACTTGATAAACCACCAGCACATGATAAGTCAAGGAGCTATTATTTTACTTTAGCTTCTAATATATCTAACCAAAACTCCTCCTTGATGAGAGAAAATTTTGGCCCCATGATATTTAACATTATGAGCTACATCAATAAACACGTAGAAACATTGAGACAATCCCACTTGGAGCCCCCATCAAATACCATGAAATATTGGCATAATAAACATTCTAAGTAGAAATATCAATCACTTCTGCCACTGCTGACAAGCACACTGCTTTTACACCCTTTTGGTAGTTAGTAAGTAATGCAAGTTAGCAAAGAATAACATGTATTGCAAGCCAACACAACAAATTGAGAAAAAAAAAGTGTATATCTCTTGTGAATAGCAGCACCTTCTTCAAAGTATTTTACATTACTAAATGCTATCTTCTTTTATGGTTCTTCAACAACCACCAATAAGCGTGTAAGCCTTTTCAGACTAGGTGGCGTCAGTGTATTAATAGCTAACTAACATCTAACAAAAAACAAAGTTAACTAACTACCAACAGATGCAGTTGTTCAACACTAGTGTAATACAGTGAAATATCAAACAATGCTGTCATGAATTATATTCATACAACAGAAACCATTGACCTCTAGATCCTTCTTAATAGTTTCACCCATTGTATGTATCTCTTTAGTCAGGAAAAAACCACACACAAACAAATTATTTAAGGACGTAACCAATGGGACTATTGCAAGGGAAAGGGTAGAATTAGCAAAATAAAACAAAGCATGAGACGTCAAATTGAAAATTGTGATACCAGAGTATACTCATGTACGACAACAGCCACATATGCTATGGATAATAGTCTCTTACATCCAAACATTGGTAATGAGCTGTAGAACTCGTGACCTATACATGCAAAATCTAAAACATAAATGATCTAGTCAACAAAGAGTGAAACAATCTGCAGCAAGGAAATATAATTTTATTTTTTATTTTCAGTATCTAGCAAGTTTTGAAAAGTATAAAATAAATATAGTACGTATGGTTTTATTAGCAATAGAGTGTCTTGTTTAATAAAATAAAACACATTAAGAAAAAAGAAAATAACTACAGAAAGGAAGATTTCAATGCTATATAACCACAATTTATTGAAAATGGTTGATATTAGAGTGATTATATGGACAGGTGAAAAGACAAAAGGGACACAATAAAAGGTGTAACTCAAAAGAGAGTCTGAAGAATACTTTGGCATGTGCGTTACTCTATTTATACAAGAGTGTATTACTAATGTTAGTCTTGGGTAGTTTGGTCAGTAGAGCAGTCACTCTGATAGTTGTATATGTATGCTCTATATAAGAGCTTCTTGTAACAGATTGCAACTATTTTCAATAATAAAATATTTCCATTATTAAAAGCAAGTTTGAACCATTTCCATTTGAAGAAGTTGAGATACTACTTCTCGCACATAAGTTGCATCTTCAAAAGTTTCCAAGGAGATTCAAGTTCCGACACTGTTAATCTCACTCAAGTTCCTTCGTCCAACACAATTTCACAACTGTGAATGCGATCCAAGGTTTAAAATCATGAACTGTATCACCAGACAAGGAGATGATATCTTAATTGTGGCCACCATTGCCATTGGCTTTTACATTTACTAGAGACAATCATGACAGAAACTGAGATTTAAGATCCCACAAAGACGTAAACCTCTATTTATACTTAAACTATGACCATGCAAAGACAACTACACCCTCTACTTATGATGTACTGAAGTAGCCACTTACATAACCAAGATGACGAAAATTATTATACAAACCAAGCCTGTTCAATATACAACATACAACTAAAATAAATTCAGCTGAGATAGTTAATGAGTAGTGACTATTTCAAAGGATCCTAACCTTTCAAAAAATATATCGAGAGATGAGTACCTGGGTTCAAAACAAAAATTAAAAGAAGGATTTAGAGTATGGGAAGTTATCAACCATAGGAATCCAAAGACCAAGACTTTTAAGATCTTACTCATATTCTTCTTAAAACAAAACTTGAGAAACATCTCCCTATAACAATAATAAGCAAGGGCGAAAACAAAAACCAAAACTACTCAAGGTGAACTTCTGGAAGCTTACATGAACTATATTAATCTAATATTTAACGTCCAATCATTCTTGTTATGGGTGACATTAATAATCCTGTGGCGGAAGACAAGTAGGTCAAGTCACAATTAATTCATAACGCTTGGATTTTTACGTTCTTAAGTAGAAAGAGTTGCATCCTTACTTTCAACTACAGTTTTGGACCTAGTGAGTAGCGCTAAAGCTAGCAATTGGTATCAAAGCCAATATCACGAGTTTAATTCCCAGCTAGACGAGGCGAAATTGTTGCGGGTGGCACCAACTATAGTGACGAGGGTCAAGTAGACCAAGTCACAATCCATTCATAAAGTTTGGCTTATTACGCTCTTAGGTAAAAAGAGTTACATCGTGACTATTGCCTGTAGCTTTTAGCCTAATGATAAGTTTTAGATCTAACAATTTTGAAAGTCACCATATGCATTTTTTAACCATTCTTGGCCAAGGGGAATAATTTTCATCAAGTAAATGTCATGATCACTTGAGGCTTCTTGTTTTAAGATTAACGTTAATGCCACCAGGCACTTAAGAAAAAGAAATCAACATTATCCGTAGACAAACCCTCTTGGTAAATGTGCTACCAGGCATAGGCAGTGAAGAAATTCTTAAACATACAAGCCATTTAGCTGTTAGCCAGTACTAGATACCCAAGCACCAAGACCATCAGAGTCCATCCTTACTAGGGCTTACGAGCAACAACATTGTCAATCAACAAAAGACGCCACATTGTCAATCAACAAAAGACGCCACATTGTAAATCAACAAAAAAGAAAGGCAACCAAACCATTGAACAAACCCAGCACACAAAAGACAGACAATAAAAACAACCAAGTTTACAACTTTACTACAAAATTCAACAAACCCATATTTTAAAAAATAAAATAAAATTACCAGGGCGATCCTTCCAGCAACAAGTGAAGGACATTGTGCACCACCCCATCCATGAAAGAGAGTTTGAATGTGAAGAGCTCCAATTTCAATGTGCAGAGAAAAAGGGGAACAGAATTCTTTCCCGCCAAAGCTTCACAGCGGATGATTTTGTGAAAACCCAAAACAGCATTTGCATCGTTCTGCAGAATCTGATTCTATTTGATATTCAAATTTATTGTTTATAGGATTTTGCTAAAATTTAAATGTATATAAAAAATTCTATTATTTTGATTTATGTAGTATGAATTAAAATTAATAATATTGATGCTAAAAAAAATATCTCTAATTTTAACAAAGAACAACAGGTATTTAAGTTTGTATTCCTGGGAAGTTTGAACATCAAAGTTCTATTCTGTTCTTGTAAGGCGGTTCCGAGGATTAAGAAGAAAATATATATTTAAATTATTATTCATTTTCACACTAACTTGTGTGAAATTATTAAACCTACTGTAACCTAAGGTTATAATACTTTTTCATATCTAAAATATAAAGAAAAAAATTATGAGTATAACTAATAAAATAAAATTGGTACGAGAATCATGTTAAGAAGATAAGTTTTTATTAAGAGAAAAAGATGCATTCGTCATTAAATTTTCTATCGGAATTGTTTTAGTTTTTATCGGTCAAAATCGTCAACGATTTTTTAAGTGTGAACAAATCTTTTACTCATTCTTATGGAAATACTTGTATGGATGATGTTACATATTTATGAATTTTTACATTAAATCAAATCAATAATGTCCTTCTTCATTAGTTATTTAGTTCATGAAAATTTTAATTTCTTTATTTTAGATTTGGCTTTCTTCAAATTGACATGACTCATATTCTTTTAAAATTAAACTAACTTTATCTTAAATACTTTCGGAATAAAATATATCTATAATTTTTTAGTCCTTACAATTCTTTTTTTTTATGAATTTAGTCTTTATCACTAATGATGAATGAAACGTCTCTGTCTATTAGATAGAGGAAAAAAACTAATGTTTCTTAAATAATAAAAACTTAATCGAGTATAGTTTAATATAAAACGGATTGATATCAAAATTTTATGATTTTAAAAAGACTAAAACAACCATTAAGGACTAAAATTCTAAAACAAAATTATAATATAAAATAGATAGTCAGTAACAATATATTTAAATTATGTTTCTAATTTATACTTCTATATTTCAAATGTATTTATAGATATTCGTGAAATATACGAAATTTTATAAAATATCAAACGATGGGTGGAATATAGTGCAAATGGGATAAAATTACCATGTCCAAGCAAAGTTTTTACAAAAAATAAAAATAAAATAAAAAAGTATTTATTAACTTATTTATTATTCATTATATGTATAATTAAAATTATATTTTTACGTCAAGAAAATAAGATTCTTTTATTATAAGAAACGTCAATAATACAATTTTTACAACTTAAAAGAACTAAATTCATGTTGTAAACATATGTAATAAATCATTTTTATTTTTACAACTTAAAAGAACTAAATTCATGCTGCAAACATATGTAATAAATCATTTTTATTGATAAAAAAATGGATAACTATTTTTAAAATAAGTGATGATATTTTGATACTACTATTCATCTTTAATACCATTTAACATTATTATATATTATTATTTTATTCATATATAATATTTTATTAATAAAATATAATAT
>Ga0123340_1001635_pt1 | contig 18938 bp, 9 predicted proteins | sample SirMexnodulemix_FD_89961 | JGI IMG/M metagenome (GOLD analysis project Ga0123340, IMG submission 89961) | Root nodule microbial communities of legume samples collected from Mexico - Siratro Mexico nodule mix | ecosystem: Host-associated > Plants > Roots > Nodule | place: Mexico: Nepantla... | reverse complement strand
TATATATATAAAGGATGCATTTATAAATATTAAATGCAACATGAAGAAAATTTCTTCCTTTTAACTCGTAATAAATATAATATAATAACTAAATAGTTTATCTTTATCATAATTAAAATTATTTTAAAAGTAATAACTAAATTTCTTGCGTTTGTAATAATATAATAGCTGAAATGAATATTATAATAAAAAAGCAAACTAAAAATTATTTAAAAAATAATAACTAAATAGTTTATCATTATCATTTTAGTATTACTTAAACTTTTGAATTGCATTATCTTCACTCTTTTAAAGTTGATTTGGTAGAATAAAGACATTATCAATGTCAAAACAAATATTAATCAATCAATCAATGAGTCCTACTTTTGGTTTTTAACGAGTTAAAGTATAATTAGCAGTTGGTAAATTGATTGAAAGTTAAAAAAGTTAATCATATAGTTATAAAAGTGAAGGTAAAAGTTGTTATATTACTTTCTAAATTAAAACGTGTCATAAACTTGATTATTATATTTATTATTAAATACAAAAATAATATGAAAAATGTATGTTTTATTGAAAGTTAAAAAAGTTAATCATGTAGTTATTAAATTGAAGGCAAAAGTTGTTATTTTACTTTCTAAATTAAAACGTGTCATAGATTTGATTATTATATTTATTAATAAATACAAAATAATATGAAAAATATATGTTTTATTGAAAGTTAAAAAAGTTAATCCTGTAGTTATTAAATTGAAAGCAAAAGTTGCTATATTACTTTCTAAATTAAAACGTGTCATAAACTTGATTATTATATTTATTAATAAATAAAAAATAATATGAAAATATATGTTTTATACTTTTATATAACAGTTTACTTATATTTTATATAATTAAGAAATTGTTTTCTGTAAATATATTTATAATCCTCAATCCTGTTAAAAGTGTTTGAAAGTTATAAATTGTTAAATTAACTTATTAAAATACATTTTTTTGGTATAATTACTTATTATATACAATCTTTTAATCTAATCAAATAATAAGTTATGAAATTTTTTAGCCAAATATTTATAAAACGAAAAAAAAACATCATGCAAAACATTGAAAATGTTATAAAAGTTACACGATACAATTTAATTTCTATATATATATATATATATATATATATATATATATACTAAAAAATTGCTAAACATTTAAATAAATATTTGAAAAACATAATGTATATTTGGATTAAAATTAGAGAAAATAGAAACTTCTTATGAAAGTATATTTTCATTTAGTGTATTAAAGTTAACTTTGAGTATTGAAATTTAAAAATAAAAAATCTAAACTTTAAACCAATAATAGCTTACAAATTACCTACTTTATTCCTTGACCCCACTGTTGTCTTGCACCTTTCCCACGTGGTTACAAACTCGTCCCTTAACTATTTATTTTTTAATAAAAACTCATTTTGTAACTTATGGAGCAAAATTACTCGGTCAATGCCAATATGTTCCAATCTTAATTCACAGTTAAAGCAAAATAAAATTGCAATTGATAAAAAAGAAAAAAAAAAAGAAACCATCATGCACACCAAATCAGGTTCAAATTGTTCAGCAATGTAACAATCACCCCCATTAAATTTATAGTGCTTCCCCACTAGCACATACTCAAATCTAGTTCACTTAATTTTTTGTCCATAAATAATAGTGTACAATGATTATTTTTGTTTCATATATTAAACAATTAACTTATGCTATAATATTATAAAAGCATGGACATTATCATAGTACTTAGTAGGTGTTTAACTTTTGAAATATATGATTTATATTCTTATTTTGGAATGTTTTAGATAAAAAAAAATTAGTTTAGTCACAAGAGGACAAGGGACATTGGGTGGAGAAGAGGGACAGAGGGAAGACAGCAATCTGGTCCATTTGCAGAGGCAACTAACATGATGCTGTAATTATGAGAGTGTAATGCAGATAGGAAGTAAGAGTAGGTAATGCAGAAAATAAAATAAAATAAAATGAGATGAAATTGACCTACCCAACAAGGTTGGATTTTAGCAGCAACAACAACTACTAGTTCATTTTCTAAACCACTGGGTGTGTCACAATTACGACAAACACAGTTACACCCTCTTGTTTATCTCCATTATAAGATTGGTCACAATTGCTTCTTTCATGTCTGCGCCATTATTTGTTGGTGGGTCATCCAGCCATCACAAATTGGGGGGCAGAGACAATCCCATTCTGATTTTGGTTTTGGAGTTTTGAAGAAAAAGGCTTGCTTCATTCTCATCATATCCAAACTATGTTTACTAATACTGGCAAATCTCATAGTCACCAACTTGCTTTTCAACCTTCATCCTCAATCTCCATTTCTAGTGACAATTAACAACCCAAATTCTTACATATTATTATTCTGCATAACTGCTATTTCAGTGTTTATCTTTTTGTAAACCTTATTTGTAACTTGTAGCTTTCTTTTTGTAAATCTTTTAACTTGTTTCAATAAATTTAGCAATTAAAGTTTTGAGCATAAATTTATTAAATTATGATGAAAGCTGCCGCCTCAAAACTGTAGCAAGGTAATGGAATGCAGCAAAGCAAAGCATTACAGCTGCTGGATCAGTGAAATTGAGTGCAATTACTTTAGTCATCAATTCATGAATATATGTAATTTCATTTTTCTTTTGTCTAAAATGTAAATAGAGCAAGATGAGCCTGACTAAGGACAGACCACTAGAGCCTATGCTTAGGACAGAGGAATCCCATATTTGTGACAACCCAAATAATTTTTTTAAATATATATATATAGTCGAAAATTTTAATTTCAGAAATAAAAATTTAAAAGGTCATTTTCTTTTTAAAGTGCATGGGAATATAATTTATAAAATATCATTAGCCATTTGGTACTATAATTTTAGGGTGACAATTTTTTTTTTCAAAATTAAAATTAAATCTTATTTGGATTCCATAATCTAACTTGTTTATTGCTTAAAATATTTAAGTTTTAAAACTTAAATAACATTTTACATGATACTGTACAAGAAAAATCTGTATTTTTATATAATTAAAATTTAAAATAAATAAATAAATATTTGAATATTATCTAACATGATAAATATTTCTAATATAACTTATATTTGGTTAAATTCTATTTCAGACTTACAATAAAAGAATTTAAATTGTGATAGAAAGATATTTTGAACAGTTATTTTAAAAAAATATTAAAATTCATTTTAGAGATAATGATAAAAAAGAGTATTATTAAAAAAAAATTGCTAGTCTGACTCATGGGGTTTATAATTTCCAGCGAATTTGAACTAATGGTAAGAAGTATAAGCAATAGTCTATTAAAGAGCGTGTTGTTAACCTTCTTTTTATTATGAGGAATAGCGACAACTTATTTTTTAAAATACTCTTTTTAGTTAACAATTTGTCAATAGTTAAAATGTATTGAAAATTGCTAAATTAAATCACAAATTTATAAGTAGATAATACGATTTTAATTTATACGAGAAAAATAAATGTTAATGAATTATTTATAGTATATTGTCGTTATTAAAAGACTCTAATATAATTTTGACGAAGATACCCTTGAGCCAACCTGGAGAAGATAATAATACGAAAATAGAATAACATCTACATGTTCCGGGTTTTGTTCCCCTGCTAGAAAGAGTCTTCCTTAAAACTAATGATATCATGAAAGAAACAATTCGCAGCAGAAAATGGAAGTTGAAGGAGCATCCATATAATCTGAAAATATTTGAAAAAACTATATCAAACAAAAACTATAATATATGGAAATAATTAAAAAGAAAAAGGCTAAATGGGGTGGAGAGCAAGAACATGATCCCTGTCTCGTCCCATTTGCAAATGGAGAGAAGAAACTATTTGTCCCTATTATCCCATCTTAACAGATAATCATCCCCATGCCCATTACCTGTTCCATCACCAATATGCCACTCTCTTTATCTAATATGTCTCAACAATTTTCCTATGCATCATGGTACTTCCAACTCTTTCGTTTAAACTTCAAAATTTTATCATTTCAGTGTTCAATAACTTCAATTTGTCTTTATTGGAGGGGGATTTAATAGTAATGTAGTCAGAAAACAAGAAGTGTTTAGTGATGTTTAAGAGACAGAAGGAATTTGGTGTGATGAAACAAATTTGTAATAAGAATAATTTTGACAAGGTCTTGCTAATTACTGTCCTAAGAACATTAATTAAGAAACTAAAAAGAGGAGATTTTTATTAAAAATTCTGAGACCATATTAAAATAATTAGAGTGTATTTTTATGTATCACATCAAGACTTGAATGTGTAACACGTACTCACCCCAACCATCTGGCCTATTCCAGGCTACTTGTGATGAAAAATTCTTTTATAGACCAAATCTGTATTCCCTGGATTCAACAATTCATATCTGTTTTACGCTGATTGATTTAATCTAAAAACAGTGTGATTGTGACAGCCTAAAAGGTAAATTTAGAGTGGATACATTGAATTTGTTATATAACTTACAGTTACTGCCTCTGGCTTTGCAAGCATGCTGATGTGAATCTTAGTCTTAGGAGTACACTGGGTTCCCACAGAAGCTCTCATCAGATCAAGTATGACCAATGGGATTGGTAGATGCACGTGAGAACCTTGTCTCATCACATGGCACCACCTCATCATGTCTTTCAAAGCTATAACCACATTATGCGGTCAATGCAATAGGCTTAAACCAAATACAACTTCACTCAGATGATGATAGGTTGCTGTCCAACGTTGTCTTTATTAATAGGACAAACTTTAAACACAGTTCTATGACTATCTCTCATGGTACTTTCTAATAAGATTTGAAGTTTTATTTTAAGAACTGTATGATAAAGTTTCCATTAAAGATTAAGATATCAAAATGAAACTTCATTTCTGATTGAGAAAACAATTAAAACTAACTCAACAACACTAAACACATAAGATTGCATTTAAGTTTTATCTTTATTAATATGCTAAGAGAATTCAAAACGCTCTGGCAAACGATCTTGAGGAATCAGTTCTGCATTTGACTCTCACCATAGTCATCTGCTCATAAACATATGGTCTGAAAATGCATAGTTTTCTTCTTCTTTTTTCTCCTTTTTGCTGAGATCAACAAGGTGAAAATCAGTGTTTTGTCACTGTCAGATACCACTGAGAATACAAAGTAAATTCATGACCAAGAAAACAGTAATGGACATCTATATCGCTATGGACAACCATCACATCTTGGGGGCCTTGTCTCTGCTTTCATCTCAAGTGCTAAAAAATATACTCCTGAAAATAATAACATGTATACTTTTGGGCACGGTATAGACCTCGGGAATAAACGATGTCACCAATTGTAACAGACAAAGAAGCTAGGAACATATCTGGTATTGTTATTCTGCTTGAGAAGTAACGAACTCCAGTTTCTCACCTAAGATATTGGACATAACTTCGAAAAGATTAGCTACTTAGAGCAGCAAACTGTTACCATTTTTATTGTTTTGTTGCACAACGGTGCACCATTTTTTGCACATAAACATAAGTAACATATTTTACAAGGGACCTATCGCTCCAAAATTCTTGAACAACCATACTCGACCGAACTCGAGAGAGCTCTGATATGGATACGCGAGTAACAAACAACCTGCGTGTGAACACAACTTAGAGCACATCTTGGTACATATCACAACTTGATTGAGTGGTGGAATTGTTCCATTATGTGATCACAGTAGGTTGCTCCCTTCCTGTGAAGTCTTTGAGCTTTGACACGGATATAGCCAAATCTGTAAAATAATAAGAGCAATCAGTTGCATAGAAACTAGAGCAAGTCAATTGATAGTACTACATTTTATCTTAGTAAATGAAGTAACCTATTAATGGTTTTAAGGCAATTTGAGCATCAACATCATGTTTAGAAGCATCTGGTTCAAACTGTTCGATGTACACTCTAACAGTTGCCCCTGCAGAACCAGTTCCCTGTAAAATAAAACGTTGCAATCACTTTAATTTTATGCCCGAATTTCCAAGAAGGTAAAAAGAGACAATGTGGAAAACAAACAGATGCCACGTACTGATAAACGATATATAATCCTTGATCCGTCTGTAAAAACAAACCGAACACCTTGTTTTGATACCACACTTCCGTCTACCTGCACATCTAAAGCAGATCAGAACCGAACAATTGCAAGGAAATTGTGCATTGCGGTAGCTTGTCCTTGAATTAAAAATGAAAAAATGAATATGATACAAATGTACACAATGTTAAACTCACAGGATCGGTGTATGTAAAATCATCTGCAAACTGGAGGACATAACTTCCTGTAGATGAACACTTTCCACACTTAAAAAAATAGTCAGGAGAGGATTAGAAAAATTGAAAGAACGTGATTCCTGAAACTTACCATACTTATCACCAGCCTTGCTCTTGGATACAATATCTCGTAGGTATTCTATCATCTTATTGGCACCTTCAGATTCACATTCCTATATACGGACTTATATTTGTTAAAGAAACATTACACTTAACCAAGCTCAGAATATGTTACAAAATTGAACTCCAATTGCAGCAATGATACCTACCTCGTAGTCATATCTAGAGAAGAAATTCCTTCCATAAGTTGCCCAGTGCTCCTTCACAACGTCCGATACAGAGATCAATTTCTCCCCTGGCTTCTTGTCTTTGTTGCGATGTGCAATAATAGAAAGCCAAGCTAAGACAGCCCTGTAATTGGAAACCATTTGGATGAGGCAGAAGATTATGCATAAGACAGTTGAGGCATAAAATGTAATACATGTTTTAGTTCTATAGGGCCACAACGTTACAAACATCTAAGCAATTTGATTAAGTTCTATTCTTGGCAACAATTCGAGGAGAACAATGACGTTGTTGGTCTCAAATGCAGGTGTCTTTCAGAATTCTAATAATTTCAAGATACATCAAAGTAGCTAGCCTAAAAAATAGAATTGAATAAATTAACTTAAATTCACAAAAACATTTGGAATATCTACCAGATGCCATCTTTCTCACGAATGTGGTCAGAACCTGTTCCAAAACTCTCTTCCCCGCACACTGACAAATTTCCAGCATCCATAAGATTCCCAAAAAATTTCCAACCAGTGGGGACCTGAATGCAGGGTCCATCTTTTGTTATTTGAGAACTATGTCTAAAAATATGTGAAGCTTAATTTCATAATTTTAAGGAAGAGATTTAAAAAAAAAAAAAAAGAATAAAACTTGCCTCAAAGAAAGGGAGGTTCAGTTTTTCAGCAACACGATCTAGAGCACCACTTGTCGGCATTGATCGAGCAAGACCCTGCAATTAAAACACAGAATATCGATACTTCTACTCTACAATGACGAATTCATAATACTTTGTGCATAAAATTTCAACCTTCACACCGTTCTTGAAGTATGGAATTGCTTCTGTATTGGCTGCAATAACTGCTACAGAGTCTGAAGGAGTTACAAAGAAACTTCTTCCTAGAATCATATTTCTATCACCATCCCCTGAACAAAGATTGAATACATGAACCCCATTTAATAAACACACACAAAGACAAACAAAACATTGTTGCACAAGCATACGTCAATCACATCTTCTGCAATGTCTAAAAAATGGCATGTTATATACCATGTCAACACTTGAACCACAAATACAGCGTTTAGCTTAAAATTGTTGGTTACATTCAATAAAAGTTGGAAATAAAGAGTAAAAAATGTGGTGATATATCCATCCAAATATTGCTAATTTCCATTTATTTCATTTATATTTCCCAGACAAAGAACTTGTTTTGAGCATTTTCATAAGCACTTTAAGGGGAGAAAAATAAGAAAATGAAATGAGTTTCTCCCTAAGTTTAAAATTAGCCTATGTACAAGTTAAAATAAAAATTTAGAGGAGCTATACGAAAAACTTCTACAAATTTGGTTATGAAAAAACTAATTTTAAATTTTCTTATTTTTCTTTCTGAGATTCGTCTATGGAAAAACTCGCCCAAATATACTCAAAGGCTAGAATTAGAGTAGTATTATCAGTACTGGTTTATCAGAATATATAAGAAATACAATTGAAAATATTTTATAGCTTTTAATTATTAAAAAAATAAAAAATAGATAATATTACCAGGGCTATCTTCCAATAGAGACACATACTCTAAAAAAAATTAGCTACTTAATAAAAAGCTGGCTACTGCATTGATCTCACATACCATCACTGGCAGCTCCAAAATCAGGTCCATTTTCAGCATACAGAATGTTTACAAGATCCTTTGCATATCTGCTCAGGAAACATTACCATCAAAACTAATGTTCTTATATATGAAAACAAAATGCAAACAAATAAAGCGCTACACTCACGTCAGATTAGGATCAGGATGGCCGTGTCCAAAATCTTCCAAAGGAATTCCATTTGAAATTGAATCCTACATTACATAATTAACATCCAATATCAATAACTTCACATAAATTTGTACGGGCCCTAAAATAGCTGTTGGAAATCAAGGAATCTCCCTCACTGGAAGGAGGACTAAAGTCCTATTTTTATTTCATTCATGTAATTTGAGATTACTAGTTAATTATGGGAATATTCTATTTATCATTTCGTTTTTCGTTTTCTTTCTTTATAATGTATCTTTACTGAAACTAAGTAATACAAAGAGGAAATAATTTTCTTCATACTCCGTTCATATGGGATCAATGTTTGTTCATCACAAATGAAAACCAGGTGCAGCCCCGTGTCTAACAGATGCACCACCCCGAAAAGGTTGATCAGCCTCTCACAACTCCCAAAAAACTAATCAAAACCCATAAAATAAGTCAATCTCCAATAACTCACTTTAGGGGGAGAGCATAACCAAAGCTCATCTTTGGGACCCTCCCATCTCTCTTTCTATATTCCTTTATCTACCCCAATGCAAAGTGAAGAACTCAAAGTTCCAGAAAATTCTACCCAATCAGAAAACCTAAACAAAAGCAAGTCAAGGAGGAGAATTAGAAAATAGACCTCAAGGCGAATTTCAATTCGTTTCCCTAAGTTTTCAACATGAGATAATGTTCCTTTAAAAATTCAGTCACCATATATAGACCTAGATCAGGAGAAAGTCATAAAAAGTAACAAAGGTAGTGATGCAATTGATGATCTTGATATGTTCCTTCTCTCTCGCACAAGAAACAAGTTAACAGAGAGAATTGGAAAAGAAACCTCAAGAGGAATTTCAATTTTTTGCAAAAGTTTCCAGCATCAGATCTCATGTTCCTTTGCAAAGTCAATTTCCATATGTGGAGTCAAATAAGAAGAAAGCCCCAAAAAGTAACAGGGAGGGTAATGATACAATTGATGATCTTTATCTGCTCAGTGCTTTAAGGAGTTAGGAGTTGCACAAAGCATCTTATATTAAGTTATCTTTCATATTCTAACCTGTCCCCATCTTAGGGATCTTTAATTACAAAATTGGAACATGTATAGGTTCCAAAATCAGTTTTTTAAATCTGAAAGATCAGAACTAGAGTTATTGTTCAAGAGGAAATGGCAGCACTGGATGAAAATAAGACCCAGGAAATTGTTACTGTTTCCAAATGCAGAAGAGAAAAAATGGGCAATTACAACACTAGTAATAGTGTGGTAAATCAGTTCATGTATTATTCAAGAAAAGGGATACCTTGATGTTGTATGTCAAAAACTATGCCATATATACATCTGGAAAGGGGACATTATTTTAGAAAGAATGAACATCAAAATGTTGAGTTCTATGCAAATGCCAGTTCAGTTGAGGATACGGAGTCCATCAAGGGTATTGTACAATGGTGTAGGGAAATTTGACGAGATGGAGATGCAAGAAACAAACGGCAGTGGCTAAGAGCAGTGCAGAGGTAGAACATAAAGCAAGTGCTCAAGGTGTTTGTGAATTTATCTAGATAAACTCTTTAGTGGCATCAAGTCAACCAGCACCATAGTTCGCAGTCGAATCCAATTCAACATGATAAGATGAACGATGAAGCACATAAGGCTTGATACAAACTTCATCAAATTAGAAATCGAAATTCGGACATTTACGGTACACTACATTCAAACAAAATTACAGGCAGCAATGTGCTCACAAAGGCTTCGTTAAAATCAAATTTTGACTCTAATGTTGACAAGCTGGGAATGACTAATATCTATTCCCCAATATCAGAGGGAGTGTTAGAAATCAGTACGAAAGTTTTATGGGAATCACCACATCTCATTAATTGGAAGGATTACAGCCAACTTATTCCTGTTTTCATTTCATTCCTGTAATTTTTGGATTTCTAGTTGATTCAGAAAATATGTTATTTATTGTTTTCTTTTCCATTTTCATCCTTCTTTCTCTATAATGTATTTCTTCTCATATGAAATAATATAGAGAAATATTTTTCTTTTTCTGTCTGCTTATAAGAATTTAAAGGAGGAGTGGAGGACCGTACCAGACTAGCACCAAGTTTATCGACGAAGATGGGTTTAGCGTAAGCACCAGTAACTGCATGCATGGCATCAAATATAAACCTAAAAAAAAAAAAAACACAATAAATTTAAATACTACAGGATTCTCAAGAGCCTAAACATTATAACCAGCCATGACATGACTCTTGAGTTGGGATTTCCCTACTCTCTGTTAAGAAAAATAACATCCATAATTTGGAAAATCTAACTTGTTACTCTTAATGCAGCACCATTAAAATTTTAGAGGAGCACAAAAGGATATACAACAGCATGCACTGTAAGTACGGACAGAAAAGGCTAACCTCTTTCAATTACAAATAAGGTTGACTCAAAAGAAGTGGAGTACAAATAAATATCAAGGGGAAAAACATACAAGATCACAAGATCCTTTTAATGATTCCATATTTAATGACCGTATCTCTCAATAGATCCTATTAACGATTCCCCGTTTAACGACCGTACACTAAAAGGAATAAAATCCAAAGAACATCCAACCTCAAATAACTCAATATTTGCAATATTTAGGGAACAAGATGACTACCTAAAATCTGGACGTGAAAGAAGACCTGTGATTAGCTCAAAATCAAATACTGTCTGCAGGGAATATAACAAACGAGTTAATAAATTAAATAAAAATCACAAGACTGAGATCTAGTTCAAGTGATATATTCTATTACATTATAGTGGTATGTAACTGAAAGATTATAACGATGCAAACAAATTATTTTCACCTCAAGTAGCTCCAGATAGTCAGCGACTGGGTCTATTACTTCCACACTGAAGCTTCCAAATTTTGTTACCCCAACTTTTGATAAGTCAACATCAGGAACTTCAGCTATCTTTATCTCAGAGATCTGCTTCAACATAAAACATTTAACCCCAATATCTAAAACACTTTATCATTGACAATGAGAAAGGATTATTTATCTGGAAGATACTATTCTTACTAATGTCACTTCCAAATCATTTTATAACATCTAGTTTTAAGATAACTGTTTAGTCTTAAAAGTACAAAAGGTTGGCCGCTTCCATGGCTTGTTAGAGCAACTTTGCATATGAGCAAAAAAGTCTAAAGTCCCTACATTGTAATGCAACAGCTTTAAGAAAATTAATTCTTTACATAAGAAGACATCATTAAATTAGTAATGATACAATATTATAAGATCAAGATTAAGCTGAACTTTCATCATACAAAAGACAACCTAGGTACAAGTCAAACATTTTAAAGAACAGAATGTAGGATCAGAATAGTAAGTCTTACTTGAATAATAATGAGACACTTACCGACAGCGTGTTTCCATAAATCTTGTCAGTGATGGATTCTGGTGCAGGTTGTCCACTGCTGTAATTAAACTGGAGTAGCAAAGCCATTTATTAGAAACACAGACTGACAGATTTGCACACGAAATCTTAGAAATTGGCCACAAACATCTTCAGAAAAAATTATGCTTCCACAAAGCTGCAAGATTGCATACGGATTACAAAATTACCAATCCCCAAACACACCCCCACTATAATGAAAACCAGAGTGACCTCTGAATCATAGGCTTTTCAGAGTATCAACCAAGGTCCTCACCCAAGTTTAAAATACAGTAACTTCAGCAGTAGCTATCAGCATTAGTCAATGCACAATTTGATCAATGGAAACTTAATGGATGAGAGTAACTAGAAAAGATAGTCACCTTAATACCCCAATCATATTCAGGCCCACCGGGATTATGGCTTGCACTCATAATAAATCCACCATTTGCCTGTTAAAATTTAAGGAAATCAGAAGAAATGAGCAAATGAGCTGGAAAGGTTATGCTCATTATACGCCAAAATATTCCAGGAGAAAAAAATTTAACTCGCTTGCCTTTTGCTTTCTTATTACTGCAGAAACAGCTGGTGTTGACAAAATACCTTCCCTGCATTTGAAAGAAAAAGAAATACTCAATTTCTATTAATACCTCCACAGAAGTAATTGTGCATTGAACAATAACTCGTACACTAATCCAACAAAGCTGTTTTAGCCTAATGATTCCATTCACTAGAAGAGCTCTTGATTTGGAAGAAAATTAATTGGAAAAATCAACCCATATAGATACTTACTTTCCAACCAGAATTTTTGCAACACCATTTCCAGCTGCAATTTTGATTATGATCTGTAATGCACCATAAACAGCTGTAAAAATCAGAAACAAAACGATTCTCTAAATACAAAATTCACATCTAATTGCTATTGTGACACATTCAAAAAATTGACCTGTGCAGCTTCCCGATTAAAGTATCGACCATCACCTCCCAACACTAGCAAACCATTCTTGTAATCCTCCGGAGGCAATGAATTGAACAGGGCCTACAGATGGACGGAATTTTCACTTACATGCAAAGCAAAATGCATAAATCGCAAACAATCATACATTAAATAGAATTCTACAAACCTGGATCCAATTTGCAAGGTAATTTTCTTGCATAAACACTTTCACCTACAAAACATAAATGCATGTAGTTGATTATAAGAAAAACATTACTCCCACACTGTAAATGCTTACTTGTAACTGTGTTCCTTTATTAATAGCTTTCCAATGTGCTACAGTCAGTTAACAACCAATTTTCAAACACTAACACAATTCATATGCTACAAGCTTTCTGATCGAGCATAAACAAACCAGGAAGAAAGAAAATCAAAGAAGGATCTAATTGATCACTTTGATACATGAAACTCAAACAAAGTTACTGTAAGCAGAAAATGAGCGACGAGATCCTTCAATATCGTTGCTTCAGATTACTGGTGTTCCATTGCTAGACTAAACAACAAGGAAACCAAAACCCCGCGAGGCAGCTACCTTCTTCCGAAGCCCACTAGTACCAGTCTTCTGCCCCTCAATGGGTTTGGTTGGAATCGAATTAATCTTGAAACAACAAAAACATAAAACAAAATGTCAGATTTTAGAACTTGAGAGCATTAATATAAACAAAAGGACAATGCATGAGGGGAGAAAGACAGAACCTTAATGCCTTCAGGTTCGGCAACGGTTGTGGAAGGGGGTGAGGATGCTGACGTGGCTCTGACGGTTGAACCGTAGCGAATTCTGAAGGGAAGCTTTTGAGGCTTCAAGGAAGAAGGACATGGGAGGAAGGAGGAAGGTTGGATTTTTGAAAGTGGGGCAGTGGAGTTTTGGGGTTTGTAGGCAGAGAGGATGAAGTTGTCAAGTTTGGAAGAGAAAGCCATTGATGGGTGTGAAGGAAATTTTTGTTCTCTCAGTTTTTGTGAGAGCAAAATGAAGACTCTGATGGTGTGCTATGTGTGAGTGATGAGTGATTAGTGATGTGATGATTCATGAGAGAGAGAGTCTCTTAACTGTGATAGGAGCAGCTGTAGATGCCACATGTACGAAGGAACACTTATCTTGAGATTCAACAACATGTGAATGTTAACTGTGAAGTGCTTTTTTGGCTCTTCCCATGATTTTTGCGAAGAAGGTTACTGAACATCTTATGTTAGATTTCATAAAGAACGGTTAAGAATTATTGATTCGGATCCATCTTGATTCTCGCAGCCGAAAACTTAATTCACGGATTTCCATGCATGCGTCTTTGCCTTCAACTATTTTAGTTAAATTTGAGTTTAAGATTGCCTAATATTCTGATTCAATAAGCTTATAATTACTAATTAGAATACACGGTTTAAATATCAAAGACTTTCACTCTGATTAGACATTTTACATATTTTCTTCTTCTATACTTTGGATGTATATTTTACGCAATACACCTGTGATTGACTAAAATTAGTAATTCAATCATTTTGAATTAAATTTCTTATTCTTATTTGTTTTTCTTAAGTAGTTTAATTCTTTCAATTTATTTTATTATATTTTTATCTCCATATTAAAATTAAAGAATTTTAAAAATAAAATGTTAATAGTTAAAAATAGCCTTGTGTTATAATTTAAAACATATAGTAGAAATTTAAAATATAATTTATAGTAAAGTATATTTATTTATTGTAAGTTTAGTTATAAAATAATTGGGATGTTGAAAATATTTATTTATTATGATTTTTAATTATATAAAACGAACATGATAAGGTAACAGGGAAGTTAAAATATTAGTTAAAATAAATTGTCTAATGTTGACTAAGTTTACAAGATATTTGGCTTATAAAAATAATTTATTTTAAAATATTCAGAAAATTTTAAACATATATAAGAATACAACATTGGTTTGATGGTAAAACTATTAGAGAATGAGAGAGATGTGAGTCTCCCTATGCAATAAAACTAATCATATTAACCGTTAAAAGTATATCCAATGTAAAATATAAGGCTCCCTTAATAGGTTTTATATTATTTAAATAGATTCTACCACTCACATCATTTTTTAAATTTTTGTGTTATTTAAGTAAATTTTACCATTTACATCATTTCTAAAATTCTCTTACAAGTTTTGCTTCGATGATCAAAGTGTCCATAAATTCATAGTTGTTTTATTTGCACTTCAATTTTTAACAGCTTAAAAAATGTAATTTAATTATTATAATTAAATATTAATTTAATGTATTATAATTATATAAAAAAATATATTCTAATCAACTGAAAAAAAATATTAGAGAAATTTTAGAAACTCCTGTAAGATTATACTCTGTATTGATAATAATTTTAACAATGTCACCAGTAATTTTTTTTTCTCTGAAATTGGTATGACGAAGACTTACTAATCATTTAAAATATAATTTTTATTTATAAGACCTAGGTCTTAAATTTAACCATTCACCATATCATATCACATCACATTCGACTTACTAATCATTTAAAAAGTAATTCTTATTTATAAAACTTAAGTGTTAAATTTAAACATTTATCATATCACACTCGAAAATTCAAACAGTTTTTCATTAAACTTAAATTTTAAATTTAAGACTTTTGCCAAGACTCTAGAAGATATTATTACTAATCTTATAACAGCTACACTTTTATCATTTTTATTTACAATTTTTATAACCTAAAAAAATAATTTAATTGGTATAGTTAAATATTGATTTAATGTCATTCTAAAGGCATATCATTGGTATTGAAAAATTATCTTTTATTCTTAACGCTCTTATATAAGACTGAAGTCATAATTTTAATACTTTCATCAAGTCACATTAATAAAGTTTCTTATGATATTAAAATTTCAAATTGAAGTCTCTTGCATAAAAAATAATCTAACAAAGTGAAGAAAATCACAAACTAATATATCCCTGTGAAGATGCAGGTCAAGCAAGACATTTTGAACCAGCAAAATATCGTAACAAACTTGTTCTCCTTTTGTTGTTTATATATATTTTGCTATTTAACATTTTATTTGAATATTTGGCAAAGATAATAATGTTTACTATTTCTTCCAAAGTGGAAATATAGGACTGTAGAAATTCTTGAACAACGAGATTTACATCGCGCCCGAAAAAGATTAAATAAATAAAACAACATAAATTTAACACATCTTGATTTTTCTAGCACTCCAAATATCTAACATAAATCTGCCCGAGTTTTCCAGGTAACTTTGAAGTACCTTTCTCAGGCAGAGAAGAGAACAAATGCATTCATTTGATTTTTTTTTTTTTTCCCTAAGTAAAGCCCGGTAAGATAGCTAGCTCTTTATCCATGTGTGATCTTCCTCCTATTGTCTACAAGAAGCTAAAGAATGTAAATATACGAATCAGCACCTTGAACTCTCTACATCATTCCCTTGGTAGATTAAATAGTATGAGACAAAAATGATCACCTGCAAATCAGGAGTTCCAGTAATTGGACTTCATTCCTGTTCCCCTAGGTCCACAGAAGTTCATTACTTCAGAGTTGAAACCCAATGCCACAACTTAGGTTCAAGATATTGTAGAATTTGCGTCTGTCTCTGTTTTCTCTAATTCGTTATTCATAATATTTAAAATGTCATTTGGGGGACATTTGTCTGCAGGGTTCTTCGCAGATGTTTGGCAGAAGCATTCAGGCCAAGAATTAGTATAGAAAGACTCTGGAGAAACACGCTTATGAGGTTCTCCAAAGTTTGTTTTGAGCATGACCTTCCTAATAGCTTCATCAAAACCAGCTGTCCGCCCATTCTCCCTATCGATGAAGATTGGGGCAAGAGATTTTCTATCAGGTCTGATAGTAGTACGGAAGCCATAATATAGACGATGTCCGAGGAGATTGTTGGCAAAGTTGCTAGGCCCATCATAAGTTGGCATGAAAATGTCAGAAAGAAGACAGACCATGTAATCCACAGCAGAACCTGCCAATCCCCTAGTGTTTTCAGCAAGCTCTTCAGAGTGCTCCACAGAAGAATGATTCTCAAGTCGAGGGAACAAACTTCGAAATGGTTTCATAAATCGGTCCCCTCCAAACAATTCACCAGCTGCAAGATATATCCTAGTAGAATTGTCAAAACCCAATGCACGCAGAATAAGACCAACCTGCAATGAGAAGGAAATCAATGTGCAACGAAACATTGAATCACATCATAATCTGAACAAATTTGAAATTTGTTACCACCAATATACATGTAAAGGTTACTTTATTAACAAAGACCCTGGAAAAAAATTAAAGAACAACCAAAGCAAAACTACTGTTCACCTCCTCGGGAGTCAACGGGCATTTCCCAATAGCCCTTCTTTCTTTATAGACAAGTCTTTTAGGTGCAAAGTTTTCTTCTCGATACTTTTTCAAAATCTTTTGCTCCTGGGGTGTAAATATATCAAAGCATCTGCGATCACATCCATATTCAACATGAGTAATTTAGAAGAAGCTTTCTATATGAAACTTTATAGGGAGGGGGGATTGAGTTCACTTGTCTACCAATAAAACAGATTTTTGGATCATCACTTGCAGTACATATTAGACTAGAAGTAATATAAATATGGATTATTACTGTTCAGTCTTTTGCATTACATTACGTCACATCATATATTATCAAATCCATCACACATTAGAATCTCAATTTTTCTGTTTCTCCTTCCTACCTAAATTCCTATAACTTCTGCACATGCTTGTAATACAAACACTGACAAATACTCCCATAAAGTAGCATATCCATGGTCTAAGAATTTAATGACATACCATAATTATAAATATGTAGTACAGTACAGGAAAAAACTAGAAAAACATTCTATTTCTTGAACAAAAATATCCACCACACATCATTAACTAGGACAGACTTCAAACTTTGGAGCCAAAGTCTGTTTTAAAAAACAGTAGCTCTGTTGTAAAAGGGGAAACACTTACAGGAGAGAGTGCTCTCCTGTTTCTTGATCTTTTGATCATATTCAATAAAATTGTCTTCTATTTCCTATTCCCAAATTCTTGGTTCCTAACAACTGGAGTTACTGGTATTCACTTTGGATGTTAATAAGGCCAACCCTTCCACAAAACATAATTTGGATTTTTTTATACATACTTCTCCTTATTGATAAATATTTTGCACTCAATATTCCTTCAAAAATTTGTTTTCTATATCTATATTTGGTCTCGTTCCATTTAAGGAAGCAAACAGTTCTAGTGGTTGATGAACACTTGAAGCTTTATGATCCTCAATCTTTTGTTTCGGTTCTGCTCAAGCTTTGTTCTCAGTTTTAGACAACATAAGCACCGTGTTTCAAACTCCTGATATTTTTTATTTTCTCTCCATTGGTATCTTCTGCTATGGACATGGTGGATCTGCTGATATGAAAAGAAAAAATGCTGGTGGAAATAGGAGAGATGGATGACGGTAATTACTAAGTTCTTGAAGACCCTAGAACATTAAAAGGCTTGCAAACTGCAAATAGTCAGAAAATACTGAGTGCCTGCTTTATCCCTAAAATGTCCGATTGGCTGATAGTAGAAAAATGTTGAGTCTTGTTCAAACGTGCCAGTTAGATTAAGAAAATATCATACATTTTTCTTCAAAGTATGAAAGGAGCATTTTGAAATAGTGATACTACAATACAAAGGTAGTCTCTTTTCAATCCATCATTAAAACACAAATTGATGATTTTAGAATTGTCTGAACCCAGTCTACCATTCACCAGATGTTCACAATAGCAGTTTAGGAAGGAAGCATGAAACACTGGCACCATCTGTTTCAATTGTGTATAAAGTAGCCCGTTTGAAAAAATGTCCTACATAATTGGGTGAAAGCCTCCTCCTTGTCACAAGATTACAGAAAAAAATTATTTTAAGTACAAAAAATTCAAGAAAAGCAGTAGATCAACTATGTCTACCCAGGGACCAATGGACAGACAAAAAGTGTGGATCAATTCAGAATTTTTTGGTAAATAGTCCTAAAGGAACAACCTTTTCTTCCACTGAGACACATGCTGACCACCTCTCAACTCAACCTGAAGAGTGACGCTCACTCATTCATCTTTTGTTATAAAATCAACCTTACTCCAACCCACCCCTCAACAACACCTTCATCTCCTTCTCATAGAACAATGCCTCTAAATTAACCAATAGGACGCAATTGTAGTTTATATATATATATATATATATAT
>Ga0123340_1001630_pt1 | contig 18946 bp, 23 predicted proteins | sample SirMexnodulemix_FD_89961 | JGI IMG/M metagenome (GOLD analysis project Ga0123340, IMG submission 89961) | Root nodule microbial communities of legume samples collected from Mexico - Siratro Mexico nodule mix | ecosystem: Host-associated > Plants > Roots > Nodule | place: Mexico: Nepantla... | reverse complement strand
TTTCTAAAAAAAAAAAGCGGAAGTAGTTTTACTAAATATATTTTATTACTAACTTTCAATTTAATTTTATTGTTCTTTTCAAACAATTTAAATTTTTTAATTCTAATAATTTAAATTTTTATTATATAAAAACCATCTTTTCATTTAACTAGCGTATATAAATCTTCTTTACAATAGGTAACTTTTCTTCACATCAGGTAATCATTCTTTCATTCAAATTAACTTTACAATTACTTCAATTACTTAATGAAAATTAATTTCAATTATTACATATTCATCAAAATACACAAAACGACTTCATCACTATGTATTAATTTTATTTACATAACCCAATAAAGGGAGAAAACAAAAAAGAGGAATGATTGGGAGAATTAATCACCCTAAAACTGTGCAGTAGTCTAACGATTTTAATTAACTACTAATTAAATGAAATCGTGCCTTGATTGGACGATTTCATTTTGCCAACTAAAATTGTGTTCTCTTTTCACAATTTCACTTAACCTTAAATTAAATTGTGCAATAATGGCATGATTATTCACAATGATACTGTGCAACCTCTACACGATTTACCCACACCCTGAAAAAATAAAAACCGTGCACCATTTTTAAAATTTCATGAAAAAAAAAATCACTAGTTTATAAACTTTGCCCAGTTCAAATTGTTAATTCAATCCTGAAAGAAACCATAAATCTAACAAAAGATTTTTTGGTGTAAGAGACGATAAATTTGCCAAATGTATAATTACTTTATATGCATAGCTAAAGTGCACTTGCTGGTGTTATTCTACACATCTCTAGCTTCTATTCTCACAAACATCTTCCTCCATATTCTGCACTTCTACACAGTGCTTGTTTTATATATTTGGAACTCATAATTGTCTTCTGCTGCAAATAGAAAAACAAAAAGAATACTCAATTGCTCAACAAAAAAAACCATTTAAACACAAGTCGCAAACTAGATCTTAAAACTCTCAACTTTTACCAATGGTGGCCCGTCCGCCATGTTAACACCAGTAGCTGCTGGATATGATTTGATGAAATCAACACAAGAGTGAAGTTTACATTGGATCCTAGCTACAACATAAAGTGCATGAAGACTTGAAGAGCTTGATAGAGTATTGGTCCTAGACTGGGCAGGGTGTGTAGTTGTGAGTTGTGTCTCTGATTTAATATCATATGATTGCATGATTGATTATTCAAAAGTAAGCTCCAAAAATAAAGTTGCTTAATAATATTTTTCAAAAGATTTTAAGAATAAAGCAAATCAGATTTTATTAATCAAATTCAGATAGATAATCAGTAAATTCTTTTCAGAATCTGAACCTGATAAATTTTCTGTTAAGTCACAAGATGTTGTCAATTCATTGAATGTTGACTCAATCGATTGAAGTCTTAATGGAAAAAAATAACAATGTTTCTATATAAAGGGACATGCACGTGTTTTACATACAACAAGTACAAAAAGCATATTGAGAGAATTTTTTGAAAAATCCTTGAGAGAAAAACGCATGCAAACCTTGTGATCGATTGACCAATTGATTTTCAACAAGAAAACTGATCTTTGAGCCTTACTACTGAATTGATCTACTGCAAACTATGATATTGAATCAGAGCTAAGTGTTCCACTATGTTCTTAATACATTGTATAATTTGTTGAGTGGAATTACTATGTATTGTTTGTATTCTTGATACAATTTCTTGTACTGGAACTGAAGGTTACGAGTTACAGAGGATTGTAATGGTAACGGCTTGTTTGCAGAGGTTTCTACATTGGTTTAACACCTACTGTAGGGTTCAGTAGTGTGTTGTTTCTGCGGGGAGCAGTATTGTATCTTGTAAAGCTGATCTTGGTGATCTTTTAGTTGAAATCACTGCTAGTTTCAAAGGATTGGACGTAGCCCTTGAGGAAGGGTGAACCATGGTAAAATCTTGTGTTCTTGATCTTTCTTTATCTCTTCTTGAATGCATTTGAGTTTTTGTTTTCACACGATCAACAAATTGTTCTTCGCGATTATTGTTTGATAATTCAACTGATAATCTTTGTCTGTCTGAACTTGTTATTTAATCTGGGTAATTGACTAATAGTGTTATAAATCGAATTAACACATTAACTGGTTCCTATTAATCTTATTGATTAAAAGAACATTTGAATAACATTCTTTCTTGAGATAAGTTTCAATTTCTTGGAGTGTTCATTATCTGATTGTTTCTGCGTTGGTTTGATATACATCTTAGTAAACTGCTTCCGCTTGTGGTTCTGATAGTATTTTGATCAACTGTAGTAACTATTTGTTTAAGTGTATTGAACTGGATATCAAGAATCTGTAACTTCAGTGAATTGTATTGTATTGTTTCAATTTCTGATAAAACTGTATAATTGATTGAATTAGTTCTTTAACATACTGATTCCTGTTGTGTAATTCTCATTGATCAGTGAATTGATAAAGAATATTCATTCAATTTTCATACTTTCCAGTATTTGCGAAAAGTTTTTGAAAAGCTTTAATTTTTCAATTCACCCCCACCCTTGAACTCAGCCTAAACTTATTTTCTACAATTGGCATCAGAGCTAGGAATTGAATCCTAGTCAAGTTTGTCGATTTGTTGTTGAGAATAAACTGCCTTTTGCTGAGGGAGCCTCTATAAACAGGTCACCCATGTTTTCTGGTGTTAGTTACCAATTATGGAAAGTACGAATGAAGATCTTTATTGAGTCAGTTGATCTCGGCATTTGGAATACATTAGTGAATGGTCCTATGTTCCTATGCATGATGTAAATGGTGTGTCTATTATGAAATCATTTGATGAAATGTCTGAAGTTGATAATAAAAGAGTTCAGTATGATTGTGTTGCAAAGAACATAATTACATATGCTTTGAACCTTGATGAATTTTTCACGGTGTCTTAATGCAGTTCTGCAAAGGAGATGTGGGACATATTGGAAGTAACCCATGAAGGGACAAATGATGTAAAGAGAGCAAGGAAACATGCACTCATTCAAGAGTATGAGTTGTTCAGAATGCAACCAGGAGTGACTATAGCAGATGTCCAAAAACGGTTCACTCATATAGTCAATCATCTGATTGGACTGGGAAAATAATTTGATAAGGAAGAGTTGAATATCAAGATCCTTAAATGCTTGGACAGGAGCTGGCAACCTAAAGTGACTGCAATATTTGAGACCAGAGACTTAACAACTCTCACTACAGCAGCACTATTTGGCAAGTTGAGAGAACATGAGCTTGATATGACAAGGTTTAAAGAAATGGAATCTGTTGAGAAGAAGTCCAGAAGCCTTGCACTTAAAACAAAAGCTGCAGATATTGAGTCCAGTGAAGAGAGTTCTGATCAGTGCAGTGATACTGAAAACCTCAATTTACTGACAAAGAAATTTCATAAATACATCAGAATGAAGGGCAAGATGAAAAATTAGAAAAGTAAAAGGTAAAATAAAAAATTTGATCCTAATCTAGCTAAATTCATCTGCTTTGGATGTGGTAAGCAAGGTCACATGAAGATGGATTGCCCAAGTCTAGTCAGCAAAGAAAAGACAAATGAGAAAAAGGATCACAAAGTTGGAAAAAGAAGAAAAGCATACATTGCTTGGGAGGATAATGCTTCCACCTCCAACAGCTCATCACAAGATGTTGAAGTTAATCTATGTTTAATGGCTGGAGAAAATTTTGAGGTTAGCAGTGAAAATTCTAGTGCTTTTTTTAATAGTGCTAATTACAGTTCATTACTTCATGCTTTCCATGAGACTCATGAGGAAACCAACAGATTAGCCTTATCCAACAATAGACTGAAAAGTCTGAACAATTGGTTGGAAGGCAGAGTCAAAAAGCTGGAAGATGAAGTTTTACAACTGAAAATTGATTTTGATCATTTGGAAATTATTTACAAAGCTTCTAGTGATATTGACTCCAGCAAGCCAATTAATTGTGAAAACTGTGAAGTTTTATAGAAAAAGGTCAATTATTTAATTACTACTACTTCCAAGCTTTCAATGGGTACAACAAATCTAAATGCAATTTTGGGATCTCAAAACTGTGTTTTTGAAAAGGCTGGCATTGGATATCAACCCAATTTTCAAAGAAAATAAAAAAAGTACAACAGTTTTTTTAAAACAAATGATCAACAGATCTCACATCCAATGACTTGCTTATATTGTATGAGAAAAGGCCACTCTGTGAAGAATTGTAAAATTAGAAAATTTGATGTGCCAAAAGGACTAGTTAGGTGGGTGTCTAAGTGCATCACTAACACATATGGACCCAAAACAAGGTACCAATGCCTCAATTGTAATCTGTTTTGCAGGTTTGTTTGGCATCCAGTAAACTACTATGGTACTTGGACAGTGGATGTTCCAAACACATGACTGGAGATGCTTCTCAATTAATTAATTTGAAACTGAAACCTGCTGGATATGTCACCTATGGAGATAACAATCGTGGTAGGATACTTGGAGTTGGTGACATTGGAGGAGATGACAAAGTGATCATCAAAGATGTACTCTTAGTGGATGGACTAAAGCACAACTTGCTCAGCATCAGTCAATTGTGTGACAAGAGGTACAAGATCACTTTTGAGCCTAATCTTTTCCTCATAGCAAATTCAAAATCTAGTGAAATTGTCCTAGTAGGTAAAAGGGTAAATAATGAATTGTTTGATCACTAGGAATGACGAATCTTGGCTGTGACATAGAAGATTAGCTCATATTTATATGCATCATCTCAATAGGATTGCATCAAAAGAGCTAGTTGTTGGTCTATCTAAACTCAAATTCGAAAGGGATAGACTATGTAAAGCATGCCAAAAAGGAAAACAAACAAAAAGCACTTTTAAATCATTGAATGTAATTTCAACTTCAAGACTACTTGAGCTGCTTCATATAGATTTATTCGATCCCTCTAGAACTATGAGTTTGGGAGGTAACTACTATGGCTTAGTTATAATTGATGATTATTCTCGATTTACATGGACATTATTCATTACTTCCAAAGATGAGACTTATCATGTTTTTAAAAGATTTTCCAAAGTTATCCAAAATGAGAAGAATTGCAGCATTTCTTCCATTAAATCGGACCATGGGGGAGAGTTCCAGAATGAGAGGTTTGATAAGTTTTGCAGAAAGTCTAGAATAAAGCACAACTTCTCATCACCAAGGACTCCACAAAAGAATGGAGTTGTAGAGAGAAAGAATTGTTTTCTGGAGAAACTTGCAAAAACAATGTTGAATGAGACTAGATTGCCAAAATACTTTTGGGCAGATGCAATAAGCACAACTTGTTATGTGCTGAATCGGGTGCACATTAGGCCAATATTGAAGAAGAGCCCTATGAGCTGTTTAAACGGAGAAATCACAATATATCTCATCTAAAAGTTTTTGGCTGTAAGTGTTTTATTTTGAACAATGGAAAGGATAACTTGGACAAATTTGATTCAAAAGCTGATGAAGGTATCTTTCTTGGTTTTCATTACATGGTCACGCATATAGAGTATATAATAGGAGAACCATGCTGGTTGAGGAATCCATGCATATTGCATTTGATGAAACTAATCAGAATATGCAAGAAAGTTTTAAGATAGATACAAATGATGAGGTTTCAAATATTCAACAAATTGATAATGGATTGGAAAATAAAATAGAAGAAACTGGTAAACCTCTAGAAATTCAATCAACTGGACCACAAAATCAATCAACTGAATCTAGAGCTAGTATTGAAGTAATTAACCCTGGACTGCCAAGAGAATGGAGAGTGCCTAAGAATCTCTCATTAGATAATGTGATTGGACAAGTTCAGAAAGGAGTATCAACTAGAAGATCATTGAATCAATTCTTTGAGCACATGGCATTTCTTTCACAAGTGGAACCAAAGACTACTTGAAGACAGCAACTGGATCAATACAATGCATAAAGAACTAAATCAGTTTACTAGTAACGAGGTATGGACACTAGTTCCTAGAACCAAACAGATGAATGTAATTAGAACTAAGTGGGTCTTCAAGAATAAACTGGATGAACAGGGAATCATTGTAAGGAACAAAGCAAGGATGGTTGCAAAGGGATATAATCAAGAGGAAGTTATAGATTTTGTAGAAACCTATGCACCAATAGCTAGACTAGAGGCAGTGAGATTATTGTTAGCTTATGCTTGCATGAATGGATTTAAACTGCACCAGATGGATGTCAAAAGTGAATTTCTCAATGGATATATTAATGAAGAGGTTTATGTGAGTCAACCCTCTGGATTTGAAGATTCCAAGCATCCAGACATGTGTTTAAATTGAAGAAAGCACTATATGGATTGAAGCAGGCACCTTGTTAGTGGTATGAAAGGTTAAGTAATTTCCTTCTTTCACAAGCGTGTGAAAGAGGAAAAACTGATAAGACATTGTTCATCAAGAAAGCATGCAATGATATTATACTTATACAAATATATGTTGATGATATAATATTTGGATCAACAAATGAAATTTTGTGTGAGCAGTTTGTTACGGCAATGCAGGGAGAATTCGAGATGTCAATGATGGGAGAACTTAATTACTTTCTTGGCTTACAAATTAAATAGTTTCAGCATGGCACATTTCTTTGCCAATCTCAATATTGCCGAGAACTATTGAAGAAATTTAACATGGAGAATTGTAAAGAAGCATCTACACCAATTTCCACTGGAAGTTCACTAGACACAGAAGAAAATGGAAAAGATTATGATCAAACTAGATTCAGAGGTCTCATTGGTTCACTTTTGTATCTAACTACAAGTAGACCAAATATTATGTTCAATGTATGTTTGTGTGCAAGATTTCAAGCACAGCCTAAGGAATCACATCACATGGCCGCCAAGAGGATACTAAAGTATCTCAAAAGAACAATTGATGTCAGACTATGGTATCCAAGTGAGGTATCTTTAAATCTAATTGGTTATTCTGTGTAAAATAGACAGAAAAAAGCGCAAGTGGAACTTGCCATATACTAGGGTCCAATTTGATTTCTTGGCACAGTAAGCAACTCGGCGCCACCTGTCACAGACTCATTGGAAGTCAACAAGTCAAAAGCTGCAACAAACTCAGAAGCTAAGTAAAATCTATGTCAGTTTATTGCTTACAGAATCCAAACTGAAAAGAATTTGTTGAACTATCTTTCAATGCTCTGCTTGTGTGAATTAACTGCACAGATTGGATTTGAATTTTTCAAATTTGTCTCATGTGTGACAACATGCATTATATAGCAAGAGCATAGAACACTTTATCACACACTTCATCTTATTTTCTTCATCCTAGAGTGCATATTGCATAAAACTTGCCTTCTCTGAATCCACTGGAAATGGCCTCTTCCTTCACTTCTAAGCAACGCGTCAAAAGAGCTTGTGTGAAGAATGCAGAGCCTTATGATATCATTGATACTGACTATCTTGATAGTTGGTTTGCTGGCAATAGAGAAAGCATTCAGGAAGTCCATAGAGAGTATAGAAAAAAAGGTCATTATAGCACCTTAGTTTATTAGGATGCTTTGGTTGAAGGAGGAGAACCTTGATAAGGTAAGGGAGGTTCTGAAATTTTAGAAGCTGGAAAAGTTTCTTAGGTTGTCAGGCAACGTCTATCCTGATCTGGTTAAGGTATTCCTCACCAATTTGTGGTATGATGAGGATGCAATTTATTCTCAAGTCAAGGGAGTGGACATGTGTATCAACGACGAAGTCTGACTAGCTGTTGTTGGACTACGCAATGCTGGAATACTAGTTGGGAGGAGCCATGTAACTGATTTGGAGGGGTTCAACAAACCACAGTTTTTTAGAACATGCCTGAGAAATCAACAAATTGAGTCCAGGAGTTACTCTGTTGGAGGGTTGGTCGTTACGCCTAGAATCCTAACCTTCATTGTCATTTGGTTGCTGACACCACGAGGTTTCAACCATGTTGTGCTGACCGAGGAGGATCTGATGTTGATGTATTGCCTTATGGAGAGGATTAAAGTTAATTGGGTGAGTGTTATTAAGGAGCACATTATCAAGATCAGAAAGAAGGTGGAATATAGGATTCCATATGATGTCCTTATCTCACAGTGTATTGAATATTTCGAAATTGATACTGATGGAGAGGTGGTAGAGATGGTAAAGGCACACAATGAAGTCACAACAGCAATACTCAGCAAAACAGGACTCATCAAGGTGAATGATGAGAAATGGATATGCAAGGCTGACTATGATAGCTCAAATGAGCAACCTGCTGAAGCTGAAGAAGAAGAATAAAAGGATGATGAAGATGAGGAAGACGATAATGCTGCTGATGCTGATGAACCCATGGCCGATGTACCACAGAGTGGTTATGAACAATATTTTGCGGGTTTTGAAGAAAGGAAAATGAAATAACTACACACTATGCAAGAAGAAGGACGTACCCATCACCAATATTGTGAGACTATATTCCAAGACATAAAGGGCATGGTAGGAGATGTTCAGAACAAGCTTGGCCACATGTTCTTTAATCTAGACGATTGAACTTGTTATTGCATATTTGCTAGTTTCTTCCCCTCACTTTGATGAATGCAATGGGGGACAAGTAAGTAGTTGGTCTGATCTGGTGTGTGTTTAGTTGGTCTAGTGGTGTGTTGGTCTAGTTGTTGCTTGGTCTAGTATGTTGTTGGTTTAGTTGGTTGTTTTATTTCTATTTGATCTATTGTTGTTGCTACTACCCTTGTTGTTGGTTTAACCAGTTCAACTCTTATGATTTCTGTTTCTTATGACTTGTGTAATTTGTTGTCTGTCTAGTTAGTTGATGTAAAAATTTGGCTGATTAAGTCACTCTTATCTACTGCTCGGATATATTATGGAATGGAATATGAAGTAATATGTTTTATGTTTTAAATTGTTCTATTTCTAATATTATTTCATTTCTTTTCTTTAATATCATAACCGAGGCAATGGAGAATGGAGGAGACAATGGAGTATGGGGGAGCAATGGCATGATTGCAGGAAATACTGATATGAACTAGTTTGAGATTGATAAAGGAGTTATATCTAATTGTTTCAGTTCAATTTTAAGTGTTTCTCTGAACCTGTTGAATTCACAGATTTCTACTCAACTGTTCTAGAGTTCAGTTGTTACAGGTTGAAACATTGCAACTCAACACACATGTCTTTGTTTTCATCAAATTGGGGGAGATTGTTAGCACTAGTAGCTGTTGGATATGATTTGATGAAATCAACACAAAAGTGAAGTTTACAATGGATCCTAGCTACAACATGAAGTGCATGAAGACTTGAAGAGCTTGATAGAGTATTGGTCCTAGACTGGGCAAGGTGTGTAGTTGTGAGTTGTGTCTCTCATTTAAAATATATGATTGTGTGATTGATTATTCAAAAGTAAGCTCCAAAAATAAAGTTGTTTGATAATATTTTTTAAAAGATTTTAAGAATAAAGCAAATCAGAATTTGTTAATCAAATTCAGATAGGTAATCAGTAAACTATTTTCAGAATCTGAACCTGATAAATTTTTTGTTAAGTCACAGGATGTTGCCAATTGATTGAATGGTGACTCAATCGATTGAAGTCTTAACGCTCAAAACTAACAGTTTTTCTATATAAAGGGACATGCACATGTTTTACATACAACAAGTACAAAACGCATATTGAGAGAATTTTTTGAAAAATCCTTGAGAGAAAAATGCGTGCAAACCTTGTGATCGATTGAGCAATTGATTTTCAACAAGAAAACTGATCTTGGAGCTTTACTGCTGAATTGATCTACTACAAATTGTGATATTGAATCAGAGCTTGGTGTTCCACTCTGTTCTTAATACATTGTATAATTTGTTGAGTGGAATTACTGTGTATTGCTTGTATCCTAGATACATTTCTTGTACTGGAACTGAAGGTTACAAGTTACAGAGGATTGTAATTGTAATTGGTTGTTTGCAAAGGTTTCTGCATTGGTTTAACACCTACTGTAGGGTTCAATAGTGTGTGGTTTCTGCGGGGAGCAGTGTGTACTACGGGGAGTAGTATTGTATCTTGTAAAACTAATCTTGGTGATCTTTTAGTGGAAATCTTTGCTAGTTTGCAAAGGACTGAACGTAGCCCTTGAGGAAGGGTGAAGCAAGATAAAATTTTGTGTTCTAGATCTTTCTTTCTCTCTTCTGGAACGCATTTGAGTTTCTATTTTTGCATGATCAACAAGTTGTTCTTCGCGATTATTGTTTGATAATTCAACTGATAGTCTTTGTCTGTCTAAACTTGTTATTTCATCTGGGTAATTGACTAATAGTGTTATAAATCGAATTAACATTTTAATTGGTTCCTATTAATCTTGTTTATTAAAAGAACATTTGAATAACATTTTTTCTTGAGATAACTTTCAATTTCTTGAATTGTTCATATGTGATTGTTTCTGTGTTGGTCTGATATACATCTTAACTAAGTCAACTGCTTCCGCTTGTGGTTCTGATAGTATTTTAATCAACTGTAGTAACTGTTTGTTTAAGTGTACTGAACTGGATATCAAGAAACTATAACTTCAATGAATTGTATTGTGTTGTTTCAATTTCTGATAAAATTGTATAATTGATTGAATTAGTTCTTTGACATGCTGATTCTTGTTGTGTAATTCTGAATTTTATTGATCAGTGAATTGATAAAGAATATTCATTCAATCTTTCATACTTTCAAGTATTTGCGAAAAGTTTTTGAAAAGTTTTAATTATTCAATTCACCCCCTCTTGAACTCAACCTAAACTTATTTTCAAAACGCCAAGCATATCAATGGTGGCCAGGATTATAAAGCATGGAAGGTGACCATTTTTCTCTTCTCTCGTTACCCAGGATCGAACTTGGAACCTTTAGGTGTAAGACTATAAGATAACTACCATTGCACCACAACAGCAGGTTGTTCTAACTTGCAACACAAATTTTTTTAAAATACATTGCGGGTTGTACAATCCGCAATGTAAAAGGTGCAGAAAATATAATTACGGGTTGTACAATCCGTAATGTATTTATTTTTTAATTGTATTGCGGTTTGTACAACCTGCAAAGTGAAAAAAAAATCCCAGTCATCATCAATGAAGGCTATTTTTGTCTTTTTTCAATGTTAAAATGGGAATATGTTAAAATTATGAAGATGCAGGAAGTCAATATGGAGGTGTAGGACGAATCACTCATTGGGGGATGTTCACATTGGGCCTAAAGCCCATTATGGCAGTAACGTGATTGAGTGCCCACGTAATAACGTGATGACTGCTTCTTCCTACACCTCCATATCATCTTCCTGCACCTCCATAGTCTAGGCAAATTTACCGTTTAACCTTTTTTAAAACATTTCATACCCCATAATACCCTCCACCACCCTTCACATCCTTTCTTCCTCCACTCTGCTTGCACCCCGTTCCAACTCCACTGCACCCCATTCAACGGCGGCTGCACCTCCCCCTCCACCTCCACCTCCACTATCAGTGCTCATATCCCAGTTTGCCAGTGCAGATCTACATTGAGTGCACCTTGGTTGCTGGTTGTTGGCTTGGTTCTCCATCATTGTTCTCCATTCACGGTTCGTGAAAACCGTAACCCACAAACTTCAACTTCCATCATTTTGGCACCCATTCAAGCAATTCAAAGGAAGGTAAGCATCATTGTAAGTTTAATTTTAGATTGTAGAGGTAGTTGTGGTTGATTGGTGGCGGAGAACGGCGGTGGTCGACTTTTTTTTCAATGTCAAACTGTTCTACGATTTGTACAAACCGCAAAAGAAAAAAATTTGCTACTGTTCTACGGTTTCTACAAACCGCAGAACAGAAAAATATGTTTTACTGTCCTGCAGTTTGTAGAAACCGTAGAACAGTAGAAAATTTTTTTCTCTTCTGCGGCTTGTACAAACTGCAGAAGAGAAATTTGAATAACTTACGGTTTGTACAAACCGTAGAGACTCCAAATTTTGAATGTCCGCAAGTCAGTTAAAAAAATACAAATGCTTCTACGGTTTCTACCGTAATGTCTATTACTTTTACGGTTTCTACGAATCGTAAAGCAGAACATCTTACGGTTTGTACAACCCATAAAGTTCTCTTATACACAACCGTAAGCTCTTACGAATGTTAAAATAACTACAGTTTGTGTAATCCGTAAGAGGCATAAATCTTGATTTTAAACTTACGGCTTACAGAATCCGTAAATATTAAACTTCTACAGTTTCTACAATCCGTTGAAATCAGAAAAAATGAATAATAGATACCTTGACGAAGACGACAGTGGTTGTTTTTCAACCACCCACAACCACCGACGGCCACCCAAAAGTGCCTTCAACCCCCCACTCCAACACCGTAGGAACCTCCCACCACCACTGCGACACCTTCCACCGCTATTCAGAAATGCACTGCACCCCTTCCATGGAAAACTTTCTTTTATAGCAGCAGGGATAATTTTGTAATTTACTCATGTTTATTATTGAAATTTTGAAAATTATGGAGGTGCAGGAAGATGATATGGAGGTGCAGGAAGAAGCAGTCTAACGTGATTGTGTGCCCACATCAAGAAGCTCTACGTGGTAGTTGTGCAGGCGCTGCAGTGGTGGGAACAGGCTCACGAGTTGAGGTTAGGCATGAGGATGTACGTGTCACTGCAGTAGGGGAGGGAAGTGATGGACAACCCTTTTTTAGGCCAGCTAGCGCGGGTGAAGTGGATGCAGTTTGCTTGGGGTTAAGCAGTTGTGAAGGTGCTGCAACAATGGGAAATCATGGCGGATTTAATCCTGGGCCAGCTGGCAAGCGTATACCCGTTGAAGATAGCATGGTAGGGGTGGCGGCTGCAGAATCAGCAGCTGTAGAACCTAAACTGGATGATGTTGGCAGGAGTGTATCACTACAAAACGTAGATGATAACCTGCCTAGGACGGTGGAGGAGGGTGACACACTCGTGGGTTGTTTTCAATTAGTGAATGCAGAACCAATAGACCCAAAATAGTTTTGTAATTCAAGGACAATGTGGAGAGGAGAATCATCAAACTAGAGAAAATGAGATGGTCAGGAGATCCAGGTTGGATACTCCAAACTTATCTAATTCTTTATCCGATACCAATATTTAGAATTGTAATGGGAGGCTTAGGGATGTGGATAACAGAACTGAAGAACTTAGATGGTGGGAGATTGCTAAGGAAATAGGTGTTGTATGTTAGGATTGTGAAGAGAGCATTATTCAGATGTCCACGGAGATGGAGGAACGAGATAACCTAGTGATGCAGGGAAAGTCATGTGAGGAAGGGAATCAGTTTTAATGAAGCTCATAAGTATTAATGTGAGGGGCTTGGGGGAGATGTAAAGTGGAAGCATATTAAGGAGTTAATTATGAAGGAAAACCCTGGTTGCTATGTGTGTAGGAAACAAAATTAGTTAATGTGATAGGTTCTAAGTGTTTTACTTTTTTGGGTAGTAATGATGTTATGGAGAGAAATAGAAAATGTGTTGGCGAATCTAAATTGCATAGTAAGGTGTGTAATCGACGACTTCAATTCGGTCACGTGTGCGTCTAAAAGGAAAGAGATTAATAGTGGAATGGTGAATAATAGTGAAATAGGTAGATTTAGTGACTTTATCGAGAGGTGTGCATTGAAGGATATCCCTGTAGTAGGGAGGAAGTTTACATGGTATAGACCCAATGGGACGACTAGGAGTACACTAGATAAAGCTCTTGTGTAGGATGTGATGGAAGAAGGCTCAGGCAAGGTCCAGTCACTAGAGCTATGCTCAGACATCTTGAAGTCAGTGAAGAGTCAGAGGCACTAGTGCATATCATAATACTGACTATTCTGAGCTTGGATGATCTTTGTAAAAAATTGTAAAAATTAGAATAGGGAAATTTGATTTTTTTAAATAACCCTAGGTGCCTTAGGGTTTATAGAAGGCTCCTAGGTTAGGGTTTTTAGGCACCTAGAACATTGACATGTGGTGCATTCTCATTGGCGCATGGATTAGGGTATGGAGTGGCTTGCTCCTCACGCTAGGTTACCCTAACCCTAGTGTGTGGTGCAAGTTAGGGTTTCTAACCCTAACTTCTTCTACACGCCACTTGGATAGCTTGCTAGAAAAGTTAGGGTTTCTAACCCTAGCTTCTTCTACATGCTACCTATGGTAGCTTGCTAGGGAAGCTATTAGCTCCTCTCTTCTTCCATAAATAAGAGGCTTAGGAGCCTCTCTTATAAGCTTGATTACCTTAAGGAAATGCTGCTGAATTTTTTGCACATTGATCACGTTTCACATTGAGTTTCTTCTCCAAGAAGTTAGAAGCTCTCTCTTGAAGGTTGGCATAACCTCCTTCAAGATTTTCATCACCTAATTCACCATAACCACAACATTTCTACCATATGCTTTCCTTCTCCACGGATCTTCTTCCATTATCCATTGCTTTCGCATCAAGAGAAGCTCCTTCCATGACCTTTGTTCCATACAAAATGACTTCTACATGTTCTACATCCATTGGAGCGTGTTCAATAAGCTAAAGCACCTAGGAGCCTCTCCATCAGGATGAGTGGTTGTTGCATTGGCAGGGATCTAAGCAATATGTATTGAGTAGATAGGTGTCTAATCATTGTGCGGTAGTGGTTAAAAGTAGTACTAATGACTGAGGTCCAAAACCATTTAGAGCATTTGATGTGTTGTAGCAATAAAAAGGTTTCAAAGAGGTGGTCTCAAAAGTGTGGGAAGCACCCATCTCAAGCAGTAATAGTATGGAAAGCCTTAAGGAAAAGTTCAAAAGGTTGAAATTAGAGATCAAACATTGGTATAAGGTAGTTGACAACAACACAAAGAGTAGTAAAAGATAGCTGCTTGAGGAGTTAGAAGTAATAGATCAATGTGATGATGATGACACACTACAAGATGATATGAAAGTTAAGAGGGTGGATCTATTAAGTCAATTCAGAAGTACGGAAGAAAAGGAAGTAGCTATGCTTAAATAGAAGGCAAGAGTTGATTGGCTGAATAGTGGGGACACAAATTCTAGATTTTATCATTCTAGACTAAGGTGGAGGAAGACTAAGAATGATCTAGTGGGAGTAGGAATTAATGATGTTTGGTGCAAAGAAGTGTCTAGAGTCAAAAGCCAGGTGAAGCGGTATTTTGAGAGTAGATTTCGTGCAAGATCAGGGGTCAAGATAAATTTGGATGGTGTGAACTTTAAGAATATCTTTGTGGTTGATAATGATTTATTATGTAGAAATATAACTAAGGTGGAAGTTTTAGAAGCTGTAAGTCAATGTGGAAGTTCGAAGAGCCCTGGACTGGATGGGTTTAATTTTTCTTTGTTAAAAGGAACTGGAAAATCATTGGTATGGATATTTTCAGGGCTACACTTAGCTTCCAGAGTACACGATTTATTCCGAGAGGGTGTAATGCATCGTTTATAACTTTGGTCCCTAAGAAGGTTAATCCGTCTAATCTGAACGACTTTAGACCTATCTCTCTAGTGGGATGTGTGTACAAAATCTTATCTAAGATTCTAACGAATAGGTTTAAGAAAGTATTACCTAGCGTTATAGATGTAAATCAATCTGTGTTTTTAGGTGAGAGGGGTATGTTGGATAGTATTTTGGTAGCTAATGAGATGGCAGACTAAGAAGGAAAAGAAAAGCGTAGTATTTGTGAAAGTTGATTTTGAAAAAGCATACGATTCGGTGGATTGGGAGTTCTTATACTATATGTTGGGGAGATTGGGATTTAATTGTAAATGGATTAAATGGATTAAAGCCTATATGGAATCGGCCACAATATCGGTTTTGGTCAATGTCGGTCCAACAGAGGAATTTAAATCGAAGAGGGGACTCAGGCAAGGTGATCCGCTGGCACCTTTTCTATTTCTTATAGCCATTGAGGGTCTTACTGGGCTTGTGAAGGAAGCTAAAAGAGCAAGTCTAGTTAAGGACGTGGAAGTGGGTTCACTAAGAGTGCAGGTACACTTGTTGCAATTTGCAAATGATACGTTATTCTTCTGTGAACCTTCGTATCATAATATGTCGGTAGTTAAAGCAATATTAAGGTTGTTTGAGCTGGTGTCAGGGCTCAGGGTTAACTTTCATAAGAGTGAAGTTGGGTCTATGGGAATTTCACAATTAGATAAACGTTTGTACTCTAAGTGTTTAAATTGTAGGCAGATGGATCTACCATTTAAGTATCTAGGTATGACAATTGGCGGTAATCCAAGGAGAATTGAATATTGGAACCCTATCGTTGATAAAATTAGATCTAGATTGGCTACATGGAAGGGAAGATTGTTATCCATGACGAATCGGATATGTCTTATTAAGTCAGTTCTAAGTTCTCTTACCCTATTTTACTTTTCATTCTTTTAAGGCGCCAACAACTATATGTAATCAGATTAGAAGAATTTAGGCTAAGTTCCTTTTGGGGTGGGGAAATGGAGGAAGAAAGATTGCATGGGTGAAATGGAGGATAGTAAGTAGTCCAATCGATGCTAATAGACTGTGGGTTAAGGATATTTAATGCTTTATGATGCTTTGTTATCTAAGTGGAAATGGAGGTATGGGATGTCAGAAAAAAGCCTCTGCAGAAATATCTTGGATGCAAGATCTTGGAGGAGTATGGATGTTACTTTGATTTAGAGGAACCAGTCTTCATGGTGGAAGGATTTGTCTCGCATATGTGGTAATGAAGCTCAAGATAATTGGTTCAATTGTAGACTCCAGTGGCGTTTAGGTGATAGACGATGTGTCAAATTTTGGGAAGATAGATGGGTGGAAGGCCAAGTATTAAAAGAAACATTCCCAAGGTTGTATTTAATTTCTCAGTGCAAAGATAGTCTGGTAGGTGACCTCGTTGATGTGGGGCATATTAGGAGCTGTGGTTGCTATAGTTGGAACCAAGGTTGGTGTAGCAAGAGGTTTGAATAGGAAAAGCACCTAGAAGTTCAAGTGCTATACATGATCTCAAAAGTTCCAGAGGGTCAGGATAGACTGTTGTGGGAAGGTAACGACCAAAAGGTCTATACAGTTAAATCTGGGTAGTGTTTTGAATAAAGAGGATTTAATGCATACCTCGAAGGTATTTCGATTGTTATGCAGTCTGAAAATAGCCATCAGTGATAATATGTGCTTGGAGGTTACTACTTGATAGATTACCAACTAGAGTAAATCTAGTTAGAAGGGGAGTATAGATAGGGAGCGTGTGTTGTCCACTGTGCAGAGAAGGTGTTGATACTGTCCAACATCTATTCAGTACATGTAGGGTGTCACAGAGAGTCTGGGATCACTGCGAGAGGTGGGTTGGGAATGTGTCAGTTAGACATGAAGGTATCTTTATTCATTTCCAGAGCTTCTTTCTTCTAGGACAAAGAAATAAGGTGGTCTTTAATGGCGGGGTAGTGGACGATGAAGAGATATTTAGTTTAGCACAGTTAAAGGGTTGGTTGTGGCTTAAGTATAAGTGGACGAGAATTTCATTTTCATATTCAGATTGGTACTTTTCTCCACTTAAATGTCTTCAATCGTTGGTATCGTGTAGTTTAGATCACCTTAAGTGCATCCAGTGGAGTCTTAGTGGGTGACAGTGGGTAGTGTATATAGGAATTTGACTGTTTTGCAGGTACACACAGGCTGGAAGTGATGGTCAATACCACAAACGGCGAAAACAATTGGAATCAGAATTCCAAAGTGTTATTACTCTCACAAGAATAAAGATTTGATGAAGCCAAACAAGACAAAACAAGCAAGACAAAGCAAGCAAGCAATTGGAGGAGATTTGGGATTTGGTCTTGTGTGAGTGAGTGAGAGCTTGATTCGCAAAGAACCTATGCATAATTGAGCAGAAGTCCACCAGCACAATGGTCTAAGAGTGATTAAAAAAAAAACTAATCAAAGTGAGCTAGCTAAAGTTTGATGCAAACTGGTTTGAAATACACTGCACTGGACAAAAATAAATCAATTCTAGTTTTCATGAAATTGATTTATTCGTGTCTGGCAGAACTTAAATAACTGATTTGTGAAAAACAGAATTGGGGGTTTTTCCTTTATAAAAATTGCAAGGTTTCTAACATGCGTCAGAGTCTGAATTACAGAAATTGAGAGTCAATTCTTTATATCACTGAGAAAAACACTTTGGGTAATTGAGAATTTCTTGTTCAAAAATCAATTGGGGCTTTTTCTTGAAGAATCACTCTTGACCAATTCTCACTGTGCCATTGGAATTCTTCAAGACTGTGCGAAGGCCTCTTCTGCGCGCCAATTAGGGAGTCTTTTTTAACCATTCTTGATCCCTTTTGTATCAAGATATGCGTTGATTGTTTGTAATTCTTTAAAACACTTGAATGTTCGTACTGTTTTGGGCTATAGGATTTAGCCTTGTGTGGTTGTTGAATTGATTGGGGGACTGCAGGGAGTAGTTGATCATTTCAGTGGGTTCTTGATTCTTACAGGGAGTAGGAATTGTGTGATTGATTGTAAGTTGAACAATTAATTGATATAGTGAAACTTTCTTTGCTTTAGGGGCAAAGGAGACTGGACGTAGCCCTTGAGGAAGGGTGAACCAGTATAACTGACTTTGTTCTACTGTTATTGACCTTACTCTTTCATTTCTAAACTGTTCTTGCGCTGCTCATTGGAATTAATTGGTAATAAAATCGATTCTTGATAATCTGGAGCAAACTTGGTTTAATTGCTATATTGCAAATTGAGTCTGTTCCTTGAGATTTGAATAGGGTATAACTTTGCCTTCACAAGGGTCTGTAACGTCTCTGAAACTGAAAAGCAATTTGTTTTTTATATTATACTAAAACCTCAAATTGTAATCTATTTTGTGACTCTTCAAAGATTGTGTCTTTGTTTTTTATTCCAAATCACAACTGATTTGTTCCAATTGAATTCTGAATAATATTGCAGAACTGCTATTATTGTAGTAATTGAATTTCAATATTTGTTCTCAATCTTAGTGGCTGTCCAATCTGATCTTGA
>Ga0123340_1001629_pt1 | contig 18950 bp, 14 predicted proteins | sample SirMexnodulemix_FD_89961 | JGI IMG/M metagenome (GOLD analysis project Ga0123340, IMG submission 89961) | Root nodule microbial communities of legume samples collected from Mexico - Siratro Mexico nodule mix | ecosystem: Host-associated > Plants > Roots > Nodule | place: Mexico: Nepantla... | reverse complement strand
TATATATACAAAGTAAAATTTACCGTATATACAATTTTATAAACTCTTTAAAATTTTATATATAATTTCAATTTTAATTATCTTAATACTTTCGCACTTATAGGTTGGACATTATTAATGTTTGTTGGTATTTGAAATGGTTTCTTGCTTCATTCCATTTGTTACACCTATAAACATATCTTATTTGATGAAATTTTACAAATAATGTAAATACAATGTTACAAATAATATTGTGCGGTTGAATTAAGTTTAAAATAAATTTTTTAATCAAAGTCTATTTTTTTTTAAAAAAAATACTATCATATTATATGATATTGGATCGCTAATTATTTATATATTAATTATTATTTGCCAACGAAACCTAAAACTATTATAAGGAATGAAAGCATTATTCTTATTGAATCTAACAAACTCGTTATAATTGTACTTCCGAGCTCAGCCGTATAGAGTTGGATTTTGAGGAAGAAGTAAACTTCTATTGAAAAAGCTGCTTACAGTTACGGCCATGCACGTTGTCAAAGAGACTAGAAAATTTGACCTTCTCTACAATCTCAAATATGGAGCAAACGACGTAAAAGAACAGGGTAATTAAGAAGGGATAGTTCTTCTCTGATACGAAACTCATCATTCTAGAAAAAGTGTACTTTTTCCATATGTATGAAGTTGTGACTATATTTACATACTTTCTGTTAAAATATCCATTGACTAAAAGTTACATTTCTGAAATTTTAAATGCTTTTGCTTCGTCAGCCTGTTATTGTTTCCGATCCCAACTTTCTCTTTCAGGAAAAAAAAACACACCAAATATGTGCACATATAATTCTCCAAAATTAACAATAGATTCAGAATAGGTTACATGAGATGTTTATAGAATAAGGATTAATTATGCGTCTTTAATCAAAATTCTTACGACAAACATAAGTTGCGAGGCATGAGCTTGAATTCAAATTCTATATGTTGTTTCTATAATTATGTTTAAGGGAAAATTATGTTTACTGTTTTTGAAGTTACATGACATTCATATTTTCTTTAATTTAAAAATAAATATTTACCTATTTTATTTTTTCAATAAAATGATACTTACATTATATATATTATTTTATTTTCTTACTAAATGACACTCATCTTTTTTATATTTATCATAAAGTGGTAATTATTTCCCTTATTTAATTTAAAATATCATAATGGGTAAAATTTATATAAAAAATTATAAAAGGAAATTTTTAAAATAGATAAATTACAAAATTTTAATATGATAAGTTGTGTGAGAGAAATAATATGGATTTAATAGAGAATCTTATTGAGGAGGAGGTAGTTCCATAATTGGCACAGTGTGGTGTTGGATGATAAGTATTGGTTTTATTGTTAATTTTTTTTTTGGTGTTTGTTCAATAGTGGAAAAGCTGAACTTTGGGAAAATTTTCAAGAGTCGAGATTAGAGTGGAAAAGAGAATATACAAGAATTAGAGAGTATTTTGACTCAAAAACAGTATTGCCTCTTATTTCTAATTGTTCATCCTTAATAAAGTTGATAAATATTTACCCTAAACTTTAAATCACAGACACATGAAATCGATGAAGGTGATGATGATACAAATCATGCAGCATATTATTCTAGTAATAATCAAAGAGCATATATTATCATGCATTATATCTGACCTACTCCCAAAGTGTCTGCATTTGGGAAAACGACGTTAATACTAAATAATGAATTTTGTTAGTTTTACACATCATAATTTCTACATCAAAGTAAGAACAACATTTGTGACCTCAATCCATTGCCCTTTTGAGATTCATAGGATTCCTTTGACAAATGCTACGAAATGAAAGAAAAGCTGGAAGATTGACATGGACGTGGCTAGCATGAGAAGAGCAAAAGTGACAAGTGCAAAAGAAGGTCTGGTGTTGATTAAGAGTCTTTGCAACAATCCAACTGCTTCACATACCTCGGAATCATAATTCTGAAAATATTTCTTCTCCCATTCACTCCAATCCGAACCAGCTTTGCCCTTCATTTCCACCATCTCAATCTCGCGAATTCGCATTCTCAGAAGGATCATGTTCTCGTCCACCATTTTCCCCTCATAGTGGTGTCCAAAGGAGTCACCTTTTGATGCATGGATTAAACTCCTACGAGTGGTTGTGACATTAGAGAACAACATGGGTGAAAGAGGGTTTGATAAGAACATAGTGGAACATAGAGACCTTGCTTCCATTTTCTTAATGCTTCCAACTCATCAAATGTTTGTTGCAATGGATTGGAAAGATAATGCCATGCGTATATATATGGGGAAGTGATATTGGAGGTTAAGGAAAGTAAAATGAAGATACGAAGAAAGAGAGATTGAGAATTACGGCAACAGCATATAGTTGGGATAGAAGGTAGCGTGTACATTTATTTGGATTTGACTGTTTCTTACGCTAAGAGAACCTTCTTGTCTTGCATAACCTTTTCCATTTCTTCTGTTTAATGTATACATAACTGCCCAACATTATCGCCATAATATATTGCAATTTGGAAGACACTTCAATTTATATCAAATAAATATAGCCAATCATAGGATGGTCGTTAATCGGCCCGAGCCGAAAAGCGTACGCTATAATATTGAATTAAATTAGTTGAACGCTAATGTGCTTCGAATGACTCTGCTATTTAATTTTTTGTTTTGACAAGGCAACTTTATTTAATAAATTAAAATAAATATATTATAAAAATAAAATACGTGATCCGTAAATTAAACTAATAAAAATAAAAAATAACAAATTGATAAATTGAACTTGTGATACCACGGCAATCCAATTAGTCGATGGTGACAAATGTCAGATCTCTGGGGACGAGAAATAGCAAAGCTATTTAACTTCCAATGATTTGTTTAATTCTATGGAAAATAAAAGGAAAGGATAAAGAAGAAGAATTTTTAAAAGAAAATAGAAACACCTTATTTGATTCTTTTAATGAAAAAGTAATACTTCAATTCTTAAACGAAACAAATAAGTTGTCCCAATTAAATATTCAAATCAGAAAAAACTTTAATAATCCACCTATAAGTTGAGAAAATAATGTCTATTTATATACACTGAAACTATAACACGATTTTATATTATCATTCGGTTACAATTTATTGTATATACTAAATTAGTCAACTTTCTAATAAAAAACACTAAAATTCATATTTATTGCAATTTCTAATTAATTGAGTGGAATGTAAACTAATTATTTTCTATCCTTTCCTTTAACTAACAATAAGAAAATTTAGTTTTGCACTCGTCTCCTACTTAAATAGTTATTTTCCATCCCTCTACTTTGATCCAATCTGTAAGAGAGAAATTGTTATTCCCACTTCTTTATTGACTTCGGAACTTTTTACCAACGGCTGAAATTTTCCTTCATTTTCTCCCTCCAAATATCATGTTAGAATTGGAAAATAAACCCACAACTTACGTAGGAAGAAATAATCCATTAGGCCAGTGTAATTCAAAACTAAGTTCCTAGAAACAAAAAACCTGTGACCAACCTCAATGGTAGTAAAAGTCAAGAAAAACCCATCTCATGGTTGATTCCACATAATCTCTGATCATTAAATGAAAATAAACACTATAATCAAATGAACCAACATGAGACAGTCCCGGATTATCCCTATATCACTGTTTATTATGACATCTAACAGCCTGTAATTCGGCCACAATAACTAACATCCTGTAAGCACTAGCTGATGTTTTCGTTGTCCAATTATCACATTGTGTATGTGGTCTTGTTCTATAGGAAACGGCTTACTGTCTCAGTATTTGCTGGTCATCCTTCGCAAAGGTATCTTTCTACTTAGCACCTGTATTAGATAAATCAATAAATAGATGAATATCTGATATGAACAGCAGTAGGCCCAGCTGATTACAAACCTTCGAGGACAAAAGGGCCAACAAGATCTACTCCAGGTGACTCAGGGGGCTGGTCGGAATCAACTTGGCCTACTGTTGGAGCTTCAAGTGTATGATCAACTTGTTCAGAATTGATCTCCTCAAGTTTTAAAAGCGGCTTGTTGTCGTCAACAGGGGTTTCAAGTTGCTGGTATTTGGGTTTGTTTTTCTCGAGGAGAAGATAAGTGGTGCAATACCAAAATAGGAGTATTCTATTTTGTGCTATCACCGTATCCCTAATCCTACTTTTCCCAAAGGAAATTCGCTCTAGCGCCTGTGAAAAAGCGAAGGGAATACCAAGTGAGTTGGATCAGCATTCAAGAAAGCACATAGAAAATAAATAAACTACTACTTTTTCCACATATTCTAAACAGTGGAAATGCAGATAGGTATTTGTATAATTGTGTGATAGTATCTATATTCCAGAAACACTTATCGAAGAGATGACAACAGATCACAATTTAATTTCAACTTAAACAAAAATGGTTGAGTGAGAGCATATTACCAGTCCAGGTTAATATTCTAAAATTACCATTTATATGATGGAGAGAGAATTAAAACATCACTACTCAAGCAACAAACATAGTTCAATAATATTAAAAAATACAAGTCGATTCAAAACTGATGATGACTGACACTAGTACATATTTAGTCAAAAACCCAAAAGGAACCATGTTTCCCAGCTTTGTTTTCCTTTTTAAATACTTGATAAGATTTCTCTAAGGTTTTGATGTACAAAGGTCGCAATATATCCTTTTTTTCCAATTCTATCGAACCTGATCTTAATTCCAATTGAAATGAAAAGATTCATGATTCTAATCTCACCTGTTCTCCAGTTTGAATATCAAATGAATGTTGATGGTCAAATTGAAGACCGCTAAATTCATTGATAGAAATTCCCTGAAAAGCCCTGAAAGTGTGCATAAATCAATTTGGTAATCATTAGTATCAGAGCAAAGGAAACCATTATTAAACTCTGCAAGGATATTTAGCTCAATCAAGTTCTGTTTCCTAGTACAAGCTATACAGTTGAAGCTAACTCCTCTTGCTCACTCATAAATCAGAACTAAGCTTACCATCTAATCAGAGAACAATTAGGAATCCAGCGGAAGATGATAGGGGTATTCTCGGGATTGACATAGTAGCCTCCAAAAACAATAAAAACTGTCATGAGAGAGGGACCTACTGCCATTGCTGCTTCAGTGGTTGGAACCATAGCACCAACAGTAAGACCCATAGCAGATGCAGCAAAAGATTCCATAGTGACAATGCCACAGAACTTTCCAAATCTAGAAAATCAAACTAGTAAGTTAATTATAAGAGATGGGAAGAATTAACAGGAATAGAGCCCTCGAGAGGATAAAGGCAGAAAGGCGGAGAATGAAGAGATGCTGACAGGATAAACTTTTCCCCCATTGTGCCTTGCTTCTTCTTTTTTTTTTTTTCTTTTTATAATGAATACAAAAAAGATCAAGAGAAAAAAGGAATAGAACATTCATTGGTCACCCCCTATGTATATGTATATCCCTGCTACAGCCTTTGGGATTGAAATAAAAATGATCCTCATAAATGAAACAAGGGCAATAATGGATTGTGAAGAACAGCTTAGAAAATCATGCACATTTCTCGGTCCTCTTTTATATAAAATATTATAGAAACTTTCAATCTACTATCCCAACAAAAAGTAAAATATGAAAATTTGATTCAAACTATAGCTTGTAGAGGCCAAGATAGAAACTGACCTCTGCAAAGTAGGATGAAGACGTGCCATCGGATACAAAACAGTACCAAACATTAATGGAAATGCTGCTCCAATGGGAAGCTCAGCCAACAATTTTGACAACAGATAGGGACCCAAGGAATAGGAGCCTTTAGCACGTTCTCTATCTACAATTGCCCGTTCCTTTGGAAACACACCTACGGTCTTTGTGAGAGCAGCCATAGCTGTGTTTATTGCAGTAACCTGTGAGCCTCACCATGTAATTGAGGAAAGCAAACTTAGCCAACTGAAATTGTCGAGTTGAAAACATAACAAGATTTGGGTTTAAAGCATTTCAAAGTGATTGTCAAGACAATTACATGATAAAAGATGAACACAAATAGTCAAGTGTACTGGGTTTTGGATAACACCATCCCTTTACAATTACTGATGGTCCCCGTAATATTTTTTAATTTATGTCAATAAGCAAAATTCTCACTAATTACTTTATGAATTTGACCTTACAAAATCAACTAAACTAACATGACAAATAAATAAAATAGGTGTTGATGAGTGAACATTTTATAACAGAAATATCAAATTAGATATTTTTCATTTTTCTCCTTGGAACTTACTTGTTTACATCATGAAATAATAATCAATCGTGATAACGTGGTTACTTTATCGTTGCTATCTTATTGTTATGTCCAATTTTTTCTGTCTAACTAACTATTTGATACTAATAATTAGCACCTCAAGTATCTAATCACAAAATAGTTGGAAAACATAAGACCACTAGCTTCACATTCTAATGGACAGTTGATCAGATATAAGTGGTTTATTAACATGTTGAGTATGCTCAAAACACAGGTACATACTTGCAGAAAGGTCTCTGTGCCAAAAGTCAAAGGATTAACAGTCAAAGGTTTATTAACAAAGAAAGTTCTCTGAAGTCAAAAACTTGTAGATATTACCTCATAGAAGATCATTCTAATATGCATAATTAATCTAACAACAGACAACAATATGCATGACTCTAAAAGTAGACATGATTTTCTTCAAGCATAGTGCTAAGGGTTGCTTGAAGTTGGAAGAATAAAGGGAAGTCAAAAAAAAGTTGGCATGGACATTTAGATAGGATTATTAGATAGATAAATAGGGAAATGAAAAGGTAGAGAGGTCATTTCGTTTTATTAGTTTTGGAGAACAGAGCATTAGCTCAGTTGTGAACAGGGTAACCCTTAGTAAAGGCCTGAAGGGGAAACCTTCGGAAGGAGAATTGCTCTATGTTTTTTGTTTGAAATTCAATCACCGGTAACTGCAGCATTATGTCCTTTCTCCCTTTCCTGTTACCTATCTGAAATACTATATTCTGTCTATGGGTTCCTACCACATTGTAGAATAAAATTGAATACGTAGCATAGAAACATTTCGCTGTTGTTGTACAATGTATGTTAGTGGCAAGGAAAATTGAGAAACAAGCTACATGAATCAAGAACATCACAGACCTGAAGCAATCCCATTCTGTCTTGTATTGAAGTCTGTGAATTTCCCATCCTCCAAAATACTGACCCAAAGATAATTGCTGATGCAATTGACATCCTCGCCCGAACTTTGTTTGTTGGTGCATCACGTGAAGCCTAATCCGCCAGACAATCATGAATCCAGTGAATGAGAAATAAGTTTCACTACATATCTAGTAAAAATGTTAAATCCGTAATATGGAGAAAATAAATAATTTAACCACACAACATACAAGATGTGAAAACAATAAATAGCAATCCCACTTTTGTGATTATAACTTGCCAAATGACTTAAGGTAACCTCGAGATACTTAAATTAGTGCAAGAGGAAAACTTTATATGGGTACTATCAAGCAACTTATCCATGTTCTCCTATCCTATGGGAAGACAGACAACAAATTAGAAAAGGGAGGACCTGCATCCATGCTCTTTTAAGAAGCAACCAAAATTGCTTCCACCAAACTCCTTTCTTCTTTGCTACTGCCCTCTGGCTGATTTTCTTTCTACTGTTCGAGAGATTGTTTACAGTAATTGGAGTTGCATAAATAACACTTGATAACCTTTGGGAGAATGACTCAACAAGACCATCAATTCTTTTTTGAGAGGTGTAGACACTATCAGCAGAACTGTAGTCTATGGATATAAGATCAGCCAAAAATTCAGCAGGATTTGTATGATCTGGGCACTGGTACCTGTTACATGGACAGTTACCAACCAATTATTCATAACAGTGAAAAAGTCATAGATGAAAGAATAAACAACATATGCACAGGAAATGTAAAGGCTTTTCATACTGTCATCCAATCCCAAAGCACCATCTGCAGTAATCTTGCTAGATTTTATGATAATTACCTCATAGTCGTACTAAGGATATTCATGATTGGTTAACAATTTTAAAACTTACAATGACAACACATGTCTATTAAACTCTTCCAAAATAATATAAAATTATTTCAATGCACTGTTTTTTACTCCGATTTAGATGTTTGCAACAAACAAACAGTATGAAGATAGGGACTGTGATTTTGGACTGATTCAATGAACACATAGATTGTTAGTCCGGATTTATTGGCTTTGCTAGAAGTATACCAATTTAAATTAAGATTGTCGAATAATAGAGACAGAAATGGTCGTGTTATCAAACTGAGTATAAAGAACTCAGTTACAAAGAAAAAGGTTGTTAAGTAATATAATATTGAGACTTAAGAGAATTCCTAGTGTGGAGAGTGGCATAATATAAATAAGATTAAGATGATAACCCAAATTTTGAGAAGTATGCCAGTGGTTCATCACGAGCAGGACCAGCATAAACAAGTGAACCCTCTGTTAGCAAGATGATATCATCAAATTTACTATACACTGAACCTCTTGGTTGATGTATAGAACATATAACAGTATGACCATCTTGTGCAAGTTTCTGGAGAGTTTCCATGACTTTCTCAGCCTGGAAGGCATCAAGTCCTGAAAGCACACAAAGCAACTTCATGACAAAATAAGCGAGGTGACAGAGCTGATAATTGTCGGTAAAAATTGACCACATTTGGAAGCAACTACTGGCCGGGAAAATCCATTTACACAATATTACATCAAATATATAAAAAAGGGACTTTTTGTGACAAAATATCAAAGGTGAAGAGGTGTATTTGTGCATGATAATATGCTATATGTTGTATAGATTAAAATAAAAGAAATCCCTTAAGTGTATGTCATTGTTAGAAATACCAGTTCTGGTTCAAAACTTATCTCCCTGAACTATTTCTTAATATTTATTTATACGCAGCACCTAGACTATATCATATGCAAAGTTTAAATTCAATTCAAAAGCAAACTTGCAAGTGTGTGATCACCTGTTGTAGGTTCATCTGAAAATATAACAGATGGACTTGCAAGCAGTTCACATGCCAAGGACAAGCGTTTCTTTTCACCACCACTAATTCCACGGACTTTTGCATCACCAACAATGGTATCAGCACAACTAACCTTTTGAAGAAAAAACATACAGATGCCAAAGGGAGTATCAGTACCATAAAACTATCAGCAAGTGGAACACATTTTCTATCATAAATCTGAAAGGGGAAAGCTAAAAAATTATTTAAATACAAATTGTAGTTGCAGATTTGTAGTTGATCAAAATGGATTAATTGAAATACATTCTTCAAGGAAAATATACAGGATTATAGAATAGCCTATTTAAAACTGTTCTTATTAACATACTAGCAGTAACCACTTTGCACTAAACAGGTTCCAGCCGGAATACAAAAGCAATCATACCAAGCCTAGTTTGAAAAGGAGAGTGTTCACGAACTCATCCCTCTCTTCCGCAGAAGATATGTTGGGAAGCTGCAGTTCGGTAGCAAGAGACAAAGTCTCCCGCACAGTGAGCTGCGAGAAAAAGAGATCCTCCTGTCTCACATATGCAAACCTACACCAATAAGGAAAAGCATCTTATTTAATCTTCTCAGCAAGCAAAGCAACTGAAAACATTAAAAAAAAAAGTACATCAAATACAATTGATAAAGAAACAAGCATACTTGTACGCGTTCTTCGAAGCAGGCTTCCCATTGAACTCCAAAACGCCACTCAAATGCAACCGAGGAGATGCTGTGAGCTGACCCGCAAGAACATTAAGCAACGTTGTCTTCCCTGAACCTGAAGGTCCCATTATGGCTAATAACCTTCCAGGCCTCGCTTCTCCACTCACATTTCTAAGCAGAAATCTCACCTATTCATTAACATCACCTTCCAATAATCACCGATTATAAAAAATAAACCAAAAAAAAAAAAATCAACAAATCCTTAAGATACTAAGCAACTAATACAAAGGTTGATGCGAAACATGCAAAATACAAAGGTACAACAAAATGCAGAGAGCATGTAATGAAATGATTAACAGATTAATTACAATAAATATCCAAAGTCTGTAATACTCAAGCTTAATCAAGAGTGTGTTAGATAGCATGCAAGAACAGAAGGAAACAGGAACTCACGGACTTGGAGGATTTATCGGAAAGGGAGCAATTGATGTTTCTCCAGCTGATTGTGACCGGTGTGACTTTTCCGGCGGCAGGAGCTTCGGCATCTTCAGAACCGTTCTCCAGCGTATCGTCGGGGTCGTTTTCCGGCGAGAGAGCAGGGCCGGGAGCGGAGAAGACACGGACGAGGAAGGAGACGGCGACAGCGATAGCGAGCTGGCCGAAGCCACTGCCGCCGAAACCGACGATCATTTGGTGCACTTTTTTCCCGCCAAAACCTGCCATTATCGTCCCTTCTCTTCCGTCTGAGGTGTGCACTGTGAAACCGAGTGTGAAGTGCGTGTCTGAAACGTTAGAGGTAAAGTATCCCGACGGAATAACGACGTCGTTTTAGTCGCAGAAGTGAAGAACAACGGTGACACGTGTCCGCGACGGGATTAGATAAGGTGCATAAGAAAAGACAAAATAGCAAGCCAAAACAATCCAATTAAGAAAATGATATTTTTAAATCAATTCAATTGAAATTATTTATTATTAAAAAATGGTTAAAATTTTAATTAAATAAATAAATTTAGTAAAATAGGGAATATCAAGTTACTTCTTTTTTAAAAACTATTTAACTTTAGTTTTTAAAAACTGAGAACAACTTTGTGAGAGTTAACCTAACAAAATGAGAATAACCATATCAACTATTATATTTTCTCAAGTCATAAACGAATGATGATTTTCTTTCAGGGCTGTCAAAAAAGTTCTTTAAGGTGGTAATAATAAATGAAAATTATGTTTTGTTATCATCATGAGGCTTGAACATGTCTTTCAATCTTAGAAATATAACAATTTTGTATTTTAAGTGTATAAAAGTTATTTAATGCTCTGTTAAAACACGTAGGCAAAAAAAAAGTATATAAAAGTAATTTTTTTTATTCCTAATGTTTTGTTTAGTGAATATTGAAAGAATGATAGACTAAATGAAAATGGAAGGTCCGAGAATTAGTCCGGCTTGTATGAAAGTTGATGAAGTGGGATAAAAAAGTTACCAATTCCTTATAACCAAACAACTAATATGATGAAAATAGTTAAAAATATTACACAGAATTTAAGGTAAAAGCTACCCTTTAACTATAAAAAAAAAATACTAAAGATATTCGATTATTTGTAGTTAAGAATTAAAAAAAAAATAGTCATAGAAACCAATCAAATTCACTTTATCATGTGAGTCTATAATAATTCAGTATATAGAGTTCCTATAAAAGAAATTTGATGTCTTAATGACGAATTCATTTCCAAAAAAATCAAGAGATGTTAATGATACTTATTTATAAATTTACGGGGGCTATTTATAATGAATTTTCTTTTCTTGTTGCAATAAAAGATAAAAAATTAAATTGAATAAAAACAGTATAAAATGTACTCAAAAACCTACCCTTAATTTGCCTCATGTAAGCATTGGAAAATGGTTATAAAATACATATCCTTCTAAAAACATTCCAAGCAGCTTATTGGGTTAGACCATTTATACGGTATAGTCTAAAGCAAGTGGTAAACTGTTTGCCAAATTCCCCATTATTAACTGAAGAATGGGTGAGTTACTTTTTTGACATTCTCTTGCAATTATATATGAGCTCGTAAATGACTTTCACATGTAAAATCTTCTCATAAAAGGTGAAAAGTCATCTAAAAACTTAAGCATCAGTGATTCTGGTATCTACAAATCCTTCTGTAAGTGCAATGCAGCCCCCTATTTCTCCTGAAGAAAATCGCAGGTGTTCCAACATGAATCAAGATAGTCCCACCTAAGCAAAGCATGACTGCAACACAGGAAGTAACAAAATATTCAGTAAGAACATGATAATTCATCTCAGAAAAATATCCCAAGAAGAAAACAACATTAAATCGCAAAATTTGTACCGTGAGACCACGATAATTCATCTCAGAAACATCCCCAAAAAAGAAAACAATATGCACACAAGATTAAATTTGCAAAGTTGTCATCTTATAGGGTGTCATCTTATAGCAGTAACAAATAATGAATAGGGTGTGTAAAAACAAAATAAATAGTACACATATCTGATCACCTTGATCCATACAATACCAAAATATGCTTGCTACAAAATATCAATGATCCCTACTCCCTAATACAAAAAGACAGCCTCCTCTGCAGTGACATTTAAACCGCATGATATCTTAGTCATTAGATTTATTTAATTTAATATATTTTACAAAAAGATTCTACATAACTTAAGTTTGAAATTCATGTAGGGATAAGACGAAAGCACTTTACTCTTTCATTTCAAATTTCAAAGGAGAGAATCCATTCTCCAACGAAGATGCAGGCATTTGATTATATAACTACATAGCTCACTTCAGGAAGAACACTTTTGCAGTCTATTTCTCAGCTTTGAGTCAGTACGCTTGCGATTGCCTTCCTAGCCTCTAAGCATAACATGTCAGCTTCCTTTCCAAGAAGAGGTTTATGTATAACCACTTTCACGGAACCTTCGTTCACTATACCCTCCTTTCCTGCAGGCATGATTTGACCAGTTCCAATAAGGGTAATAGGTACGAGTGGAGCATTTGTCTTAGCAGCTACACTGAAAGCACCCTTCTGCAAATCCCCCAAAGAAAGTTGCAAAAGAATAGAGTTAGTTCACTGATATAAAAGTCTCAGACAGAATAAAGATATATAAAAAAACAGAAAATGAAATAGTTGAAATTAATTTATCTCGGGTTCCATTCCATAATCATCATATAAGCTAGGGAGCGTCTTATTTCTGGGTCACAGCTTTCATGAATCAGTCCAGCTGAAACATACCCCGCACCCCCTCCTACCAGTTTTTTTTTTTTTTTCAATCATCTTTATGGTCAAGTTCCCTATCTAGGTGCAATAAGCACCCCAGTCACTATATTCCCAAGTAAAGACAGAAAGTAATGAAAAAAGAATCCCAACAGAATTAAAGAATAAGTTCATTTTAGAATATAATTATTATTGTTACAGTTTTATGAGTCTTTTTAGTAATGTTATCAGATTCTGCAAGTAATAGTTACTAATTTTTTAGTATGTGAATGCATTAACTATATCTATATCCGTACAAGACACAATTCATGCTTTAACAACAATGAACACAAGCCAAATCCTGAGTCAATTATGCTTTATTCACAACCACAAATCTGGTGTAGTCACTGTGTTAAATTCCCATGCCCCATCCTATTTCATATCCAGTATTCTTAACTTTCTGCCAGTAGGGGAAAACTGAATACATTCTTGTATTTTCGAAGGTATTATCTTCTTTTACCAAAGACATGTATTAATTTCATTTTACTATCCTATTTTTTTATTATATTATTCTAACAAATGCTTTGTTTTGGAGCTAACTTTTTTCTCCCAGCTCTTCTCCTTTTAATTTTATTTAAAAACTGTGAGCAGATACACTCTCTTGTTTGATAATAAACTTCATACTGAATAATAACATTCAGGAAACATACTGTTAGGTATAGGAAAGTATTATCAGTAGGTATTATTTTTGTTTCTCCTACTTTTCCATCAATTACCGAAAAAATACCATTGTTAGTCATTTAAGCTGTCACCATCCTACAGTTGAAACCCAAAAAATATTTTTTCTTTCTCTTCCTTTCTGTTTCCCATTATTCTCTATTTTGCTGCTAATTGAGCACTAACTCCTGCAACTCGAGACTTAGTTTTTTCTCCTATCCAAGGATTTCACACAACCTTCCAGTCAAAGATAGTGTCTGCTTCTACTCTTCTAGCATTTTTTTGGGGGGGTGTTCTGAATGAGTTTCTTGACCTTTTTAGTCAGAGTTGGTAGATGAATTGACTGGCAACTGAATCCAGTGACAAAGAATGACAAAAAAAACCCAGCCACATGTTGCTTTTACCTCCTTGGCCATGCAATATTTCAAACAATACGGCTCATTTTAAAGCACATCATTAAAGACATCTTCATTCTGTATTACTCTATGATGCAATGCACATTTTGTTACAATATACAATTCAGTTCTTATTCTTTTAGGGGTCATCTTATGTTACTATTGCTGGATCAGTTTTGTATTCCTTGTAGTACTCTAGTACTAGACCAATATGATTAATGAAATAATTAGTATAAATAGGTGTAATAGGTTAGTGATTATAGCAGATCGTGCTAAAAGCGATATATTATATCTTACTCTTATCTTCCCATCCTTAACTAACATCTTATTTATTTGTCATTAAGTGGCTACACTTATTCCAGAGCCCTACCCCTTAATTTTTAGGACAATTGATTAATAACTGTTGTACAGTTTTCATAAAGTTCACTTTTGTTGAATCTAACTAATATGTGTCATCAAAGGCGGGTTTTGATACATTTTAGGGTGGGCAGTTGCAACCTATATAAGAGTGATTAATTTTTTTGTTTAGCCCTGCTGGTCCAGGATTTTGGGTCCACCACAGGGTGACATAGGTAATGGAATTTTCTACCTTCCTGTGCACATGTATTCAGACCTTTTTTCTACATATACAAATTGTTGAGTCAAAATATACGCTCAAGCCTTATTTCTAAAAGTTAATAAAAGTTAATCACTGCCTATTCACACAATAACAACCCAACTGGTTCAGAGGTTAAAGTCTCTGCACACTCCTCCACACACCACTTTGGTATGGTCCAATTAGGCACATGACACCCACACACCGTCTTCAGGTGGTAGGAGTGACACCTCATCTCCTCTAGGAGCTTCGTCAGCTCTACCAGTCCCTGTTATCTTTTGTGACTCTCACCCCTGTTTGGCCAGCAGGGTATAAAAAAATATCCCCCTTGGACAATCCACCTCTTCCGTAGAATGGAGTCTAGTCCAATTTCCTCTTGTTTCGGGACTCACACAAGAACTTCGGAGAAACTTAACGGCAAAATTTGTCTTGAGCAACTTATGCTGAAATTTAGTTTTGTTAAAAAAGTTTATTGTCTTCTAAGTTTTTTTTTTTCGTAAAAAACTGGTTTTTGGGAAGTACCTGTCAATTGTATAGGGTCTTAGGTGTAGATTTTCTTATCAACCATTTGTACTTCAGATTTATGTATTTTCTTCTGTTAATAGATCAGCTGAGAGCAAGATCACAGTTCAGATTTGTTGATTTTCTAATCTAAGTAATTCATTTTTTTAACTATTAGATTAAAAAATTTATTAGTGAGGATGAGAAGTAACTCTCATAGATTTACTTTAGGAGTAACTTGATCTCTCCTCGTATATACAGCTGAGCAACACTGTCAACTCAAAAGTGGTAAAGCGGGATTACTACCATGGTCACCATGCAGTTTATAATAGAGAACTTCTTTCTAATATAAAAATGCTAATACAGAATCAGTTATTTTCTACCACGTACACTCCTAATAATAATCAACAAACTTCAAGCCATTAATGGATCCTTTCGCATCTAACTTGGATCTCAAAGTCCATCAGTTAGCTCCTAGATTATAATTATCCGTAAACATGGCAATGATTAATCATTACAAAAATTTTGACACAAACTCACCTTGAATGTGCCTAGTTTTCCATCTTTACTGCGTGTTCCCTCTGGAAAGAAAAAAACAGAGGCCCCTTTCTTGATCAAATCCATGCATCGTTTAAGACAGTCCTATAGTTCAAGAACAAGAAGCAAACAAAACCATGACTTGAAGGTCATTCATATCTTTTAAGCCAAAAGGGGGAAATAATTTCCCACAAAACACTACCATCCAAATAAGAACCGGTTTTAAAATTAACAACAATAACAATAATAGAGAAAGAATACCAGCTGGCTTCGGCTGTCCATGCGCTTCAAAGGAATGACGCCCAAAAAAAACATTGCCCAGCCAATTATTGGAAAGAGAAATATCCCAGTCTTGCTAATGAACTTGAAGCTTCTTCCTAGTGTAAGAAGAGTATATATGTCTAGAAAACTCTGATGATTTGAAACATACACAGCAGGGGTATCTGGAGGTGGCAGATTCTCCATTCCCTCAACTTCAATTTTGAAAAATGGTGCTACAGTCAATGCAGCCCACACTTTGGCAATAAACTGATGGAACTTTCTTTGATAGCGATCAAACAGGAGTACCAACGGATGCCCAACCAGCATCAGTACAAAAAGAAATATGGCACTGAAGGCTGTCGCAACATAAAAGCAAGCTCCCCTGACTTTAGATTCCACTTTCAGCTCTGCAAGTAAGTGACCATCAATACTTGACAAAAAATAATTCAGCGTCCCAGTTCAAACATAAATCACAAAAATCTAACCAAATAGAACATACTATACATACCAGGCAGTAAATAGCCATCTTCAGGAGAGCCAGCTGCAGTAAGTTCAGATCTAACAACTACATCTCTGGGAAATTTATTCTGAACTTTAGGACTAACAAACAGCCATGATACATTTTCAAGCTTCTTGGAGATTCCTAGCATGCTACATTGAGGAGCTACAAAGGAAAACAAAGATAAAAAATAAATAAATAAATAACAATCAGCCATTTACCAAATTACTGTCTACAATCATTACACCCTCAGCCATGTATCAAGCAGAAACAAACAAACAAACACCAGATTAGTAAACAATCTTTTGTGATGTAAGTTGTTATTAAGAATACATAACAAGAGAGACGCACACACTAACCCTTATGTGAAGTCCACAAAATTGGGTGCTTATAAGTTTTTGCCCCACCATGAGTACACAACTGCAACAGGAATGAAATTCAATCAAACAAAACTAAAACATGAGACGAAATAGAATGATAAAGAATTACTTACGAGGGTGGAAGAGGATCCCGCCAAGAATCTCGCTTCATTGTGGCCTAGAGATGAAAAGAAGGGGAAAAATGAGTAAAAATCGTGGTGGGGAGTTAGAGATAGAGAGAAGAATAGAAAGGACTAACGGAGATCAAGACGATGGTGGATTGGAGAAGGAGAAGAGAGAAAAGTGATTTCCATGGCATCGAAATTGATGAGGATGAAATTTTAGGGTTTGATTTGTGCTTTTTCGGATTTGTAGTCGTAAATTTCAAAGTATGATCTCCTTCAAATCAATATCCTTTGTTTCTTGACCTTTACTTCTATTGACACAGTTCAGTTCAGTTGGAAGTATATCACATTAGCTTTAATAATTGTTTTCTAGTTTCCTTTTATGCCAATTTTTTTTTTTTTTGGCTGAATTATAAACTATACAAATATTCTTTTATTTTTTTAACTGGTTTAAAATTAAAATCTTTTATATTTAAAATTAATTTTTAATCCCACTCTTCATCTTCTTTTTCCATGTCCATTTCTTCTCTTTCTCACCATACTCAGTCTCTTCTCTTTTTCTTAACATAAAACCATGTTCAACCCTTCTCTCCTTCGCTAACATATTTATTTTTATTGTTGGTATCTTTTTGACTTTGTTTGAAGTGAAAAACATTCATAATGTTATTATAGAAAACAACTTATTGATTTAAAAGGTGTCCTTTAACTATTCTTAGATTAATTTGGTTTAATAAACATTTCTCACGGAATTATCATAAACAGTTCAATTTTTTCTTGAAAATCAAACTTAAATAAATTTAAAAAATTTAACACAATTGGTTAATCAAATGTGGTATTTGACAAACTTTTCTATACATACTAATTGGAAAAGGGTGGCCTTATGAAAGGTATCTCTTTTAAAACCAAAACTATATTGTGTAGTAATTATCTAAAAGTTGCTTTATTAATTAATCAACTACACTTATAATTAAATTTGTGTTATGTTACACTATTGTATGAACATTTATTATTAAACCAATAGTATTTTAATTAACTATTTGTAGCGTTTAAAACTGGTTGTTTTAGACAAAGATAAATAAATATGAATTACACTCATGTTATTTTTTACAAGAGTATTACTTCCATAAAATTCATTCCTACTACACTAATTTAGCTAAAATGAAAAATTATTTTGCCAAAAGTCAACCAAATATCATTTATTCTCTCCAAATAAAAAAAGTTCAGAGTCAAGATACGAAAATGTTACTTTCAATAGACAATTTATTTATTTTTAAATGTTTTATAAAATTAATCAAAATATAAACATTTTTTCTAAAGGCAAGTTAAATAAATCAGGCATTTGCCAATGTAATTAATTATAACATCAACTGGTACACTAACTAGCACAATAATTGCCTGAACAAATAATGAAATATTTAAATGAAAATATATGTTTGGGTTGGATTATTTTTGAAAATATTTTTTTATATGAACATATTTTAAAAGAAAATTCTAAACCAAATCTTATAAGTATTTAATATTCAAAAGTTAATCATAAAATAATTAAAAAATACCAGTTTTACATTTTTTTATTAAAAAAACAATATAGATTTATACACACTGTAAATCTCAACCCTCAACATGAAACAAAATTTCAATGTAAAAAAATCCTTAGATATGTTTTACAAAAAGTAATCATTATTTTAAAATATATATATATATATATATTAATAGAATAATAGAATACATTTTAGATGTATTTTTTATTCGTGTAAATTTAGGAAATTCGAAATTTTAGTTCTCATCGAGGCCTGGTTTCCAATTTTTTAACAATTTAAAGAATTATTTTAATCTTTATTCTTATAATAAAGATAGTTGATATTATACTTGAACAACATTGTTATTCTAGCTAACATTTATTAATATTTATAATAGAATATTGATTTTTTTTTTAAATTACATCCTTAGAATTGCTGTTTATCTTTCATATAATAAAAAATGTATATGGGATTTTAAGATTAGTTATGATTTAAAATCTTATATACATTTTTTATAATATAAAAACTAATTATATAAATAAGATATAGTTTTGTATAATTA